>Ga0316202_10000066_pt1 | contig 185661 bp, 190 predicted proteins | sample 3monrhotite_MG_FD_204934 | JGI IMG/M metagenome (GOLD analysis project Ga0316202, IMG submission 204934) | Microbial mat bacterial communities from mineral coupon in-situ incubated in ocean water Damariscotta River, Maine, United States -... | ecosystem: Environmental > Aquatic > Marine >...
AAGCACCTGCTGAAAGTCACTGGCGGAAAGCAGCGCATCCGGTTTTTCCTTGAAGAAAACCACCCTGAATTTCTCAAGCGTGATGATATCGACGAATTGATTCCGGCCTTGCACAAAAGTAAGACCGACTTTTTCATCGCACGCTTAAAAAATGGGCAAGTGCCCCTGCGCCCCGGCATCGAAGATTTAATCAACGAGTGCCGGGCCCAAAATATGACCATCGCCATCGCCACGACAACCACGCCGATCAACGTGGAAACGTTGCTCAGGGTGAATTTGGGTGATGACAGCCTTGGCTGGTTTGCGTGCATTGGTGACGGTGGGCAGGTGCCGGTGTTGAAACCGGAACCGGACGTCTACACTTGGGTGCTCGACAAACTGGGCCTGGATGCCAAGGCTACTCTAGCCTTGGAAGATAGCCGCAACGGCCTGGTCGCCTGCGTGCGCGCAGACGTGCCATGTCTCGTGGTGACCAACGATTACACATTAGGGCAGGACTTCGGTGGCTGCCTGGCTGAATGGCAAAGCTATGAAGGGGTGACGCTGGCTAAGCTGCAGGCGGTTCATGGCGGTGCAGCATGAGCGTCAATATTTTGTAATAAAACTAAGGTATATATACTAAATAGTGTGTTTTTATGGTTAATATAGTGTGAAACCAGACGCAGTCAGGCCCATATACAGGTCATAGCCTCCGATCATAAGGCTTCGGATCCGCCGAGCCGGGATCGTATCAAAAGGAGTTCCGCCATGCAGGATGCTCAATTTGTGTTTGTGACTGAAGATGCCCGTGTGATGGTCATGTTGATGGATGGTCGTCTTGAAGATGTGACCGAAAGGTGCGATTTACTTCCCCGCTCACGCGCCCTGACCAACCCCAATGCTCACCCCAGCACTAATCCCAAGACCCCGCCCTGCCGACCTGATGGGCGGCACGAAAAAAGACCAGCCGTGGTGTGTAAGTTTGCCGCCTGACCCCATGGGCGGCTTGCCTTAAGCGGAAAAGCGCTGCATCACTGCCATCACCGCGCACAAGCCGAGGGGCTGAGAGAGCATATCCGCACGTTGCTTGAGGAAGTCTTCGATGAGGCGTTCCAGGTCGGGCGCATCCAGGGAGTGTTCCGGCGCGGGGTGGAACAAAGGCGGTTTGTTGTTGCTCACCTGAACAGCATTCAGCCCGGCCAACGCATGGCTGACGCCAGTCAGGTACACGTCCAGTACAGCACGTTCATCAATGCTCAATTCATCGCGATGTAAGAAATGGTCCATCGGCGTATCTAGGGCTGGTTTCTTTTCAAAAATCATCGTTTCGACTCGCGTTGAAGGTGGTTCCTGGTCACGTAATTTCGATTGTGATCAATAAATTGACTAAAGTTGCATGTCCGTCTTTGTGTGTTGAGAAACAGGTGCGCGGGGTCTAGGGTGTTGCAGCACTGGGGGTGCCTTCCTTTGTAAATGGAGAGATCATTGCGCATCAAATTTTGGGGCGTTCGAGGCAGCGTTTCATGTGCCTATTCCGACTACCTTGAATACGGCGGCAACACATCCTGCGTCGAACTCGAAATTCTCGGCCGAACCATCATCCTAGATGCCGGGACCGGCCTGCCGTGGTTGGGTAATGACCTGACGAAACGGGGCGTGCACGATGTACATCTCCTGATGAGTCACTTCCACAGTGACCATACCAATGGGTTTAACTACTTCAAGCACATTTACATTCCCGAGCATACGATCAGTATTCATGCAGCCCTGAATTACGGGGAGCTTACCATTGAAGATTTGATCCGCAGCCAACTGTCGGAAAACCTTCATCCGGTGCAGTATGAACACCTGCCCTCCAAACTGGACTGCATCGGTTTTCACGCCGGCGAGACGTTCGATTTGTATGAAGGCGTACATGTGAAGACATACATGCTGACCCACCCTGCGGGGTGCACCTGTTATCGCATCGAAGCGGAAGGCAAAGTGCTGGTGTACGCAACCGATACGGAACACACGCCCGGAGAAACCGACGAAGGTCTGGTGGAAATGATGAAGGGTGCCGATCTGGTCATTTACGACTGCACCTACACCGAGGACGAACTGCCAACCAAGGTTGGCTGGGGGCATTCGACCTGGAACGAAGGGGTGCGCCTGTGCAAGCTTGCCGGGGCCAAACGCATGGCGATGTATCATTACTCTCCCGACTACAATGATGATGTCGTAAGAGCTTTGGAAACCGACGCGCACGCCGAGTGGGACGGCGCGTTCGGTGCCAAAGAGGGTATGGTCATTAATCTTTAGAACCCACGAAGCCCGAAATTGACATTGGGGTTCAATATCGCAAGTAACTTTTCATGATGCAGAGACGCGAAAACCCAAGGTCTCCCTTGGGTTTTCGATGGTGCACCCGTCGCGATTCGAACGCGAGACCTCTGCCTTCGGAGGGCAGCGCTCTATCCAGCTGAGCTACGGGTGCTTGCGCCGCGCACATTAGCGTTAAGGTCGACGGATCGCAAGCACGGCTTCGCAGATAGTGTATACTTGCCGATTGAACCCGTTAGGTTAATGATATGAATATCTTGATATGCGGGGGGGCTCGAGGGTATTCAAGAGGACGCGGGGGCGCGTTTGGCGAGGATGAGATACGCAAATGCTCAAAGGATTGCTGGAAAAATTCCGTAAAGGTCGGCCGCTCGACTACGAAGAAGCCAAAGAACTTGCTCGTAGCGATGACGTCAAAGTGCGTCAGGAAGTGGCAGAGCACGCCAACGCACAGCCGGAAATTCTATATTTTTTAGCTACGGATAAGGTTGCGTCTGTGCGCGCCGCAATTGCCAACAATGCGGCCGCGCCGCCTCAAGCCGATATTTTGTTGACCGGCGATGAAGACGAAGGCGTGCGCAGCCAGTTGGCGGCGAAAATTTCCAAGTTGGCGCCGGGCATGAGCGCGCACGAAGTCGATCAATTGCGCCAACTGACCTATGAGGCATTGGAGACCCTAGCCCGGGATCAAGCCACCAAGGTGCGCCGCATCGTTGCGGAAACCTTGAAGGACATGGCCGATGCGCCGCCTGAAGTGATTCGCCATCTGGCCGAGGATTCGGAACTGATGGTTTGCGCGCCGGTGCTGGAAAACTCACCTGTGCTGACCGAGCGCGATTTGGTGCAGATCATCAATTTGAACCCGGCCGAAGGTGCGTTGAGCGCCATTTCAAAACGCGCGAGCTTGTCCGATGAAGTGATGGAAGAATTATTTGCTTCCAACGATACGGCGGCGGTGTCGGAATTGTTGGGTAACGGCTCGGTGTCGATTAAAGAAGATCTGCTGGAACGGATTTGCGACAAGTCACGTACGGTACGGTCCTTGCAAGATCCTTTGGTGCACCGTCCAACATTACCTATGGGCGTTGCGTTGCGCTTGGCCGACTTTGTCGCCGATCACTTGATTAAGGCACTGCTCACGCGTAAGGACCTAGACCCTAAGACCGCCAAGGCCGTGCGCGAAGAAGTGTCCTGGCGGTTGGACTTGGCCGCAGAGGTCGAAGCCAGCCAGGAACGCGAAACCCCGTATTTGAAGGCCAAGCGCCTGCATCGCGAGGGTAACCTGCAGTCGGATATGGTCGAAAGTGCACTGAAGGCCGGGCAGAAGGAATACGCCATTGCTGCGTTGGCAGTGTTGGCGGAAAAGTCGGTTGCTGCGATTGAAAAAATTGCCGCTTCTGGCAACGCCAAGGCTTTGGTGGCAATCACATGGAAAGCGGGGCTTGCCCCCGATAACGTATTGATCGTGCAAAAACGCTTGGGCAGCATAAAACCGCAAGCTGTACTGGAGCCGACGGACGGTGAATTTCCGCTCACTGACGATGAGATGGACTGGCTGCTGGAATTTTTTGGCGATTAGTCTGTGTTTCGATACGCATAAGTTGTGCAACGTGTGTCTGGAAAAGTTCCAAAGGCGATATTATATTAGGGCTAGCTCATATGGAGCGGCGTCCCGTGCCGGGGAGCAGGTGCGCCTAACCCATTATAAAATAAACAAAACAGTGAGGACTATTTATGGCTTACGCAGACGTTGCAACATCGGAAAAAGGCTTTCTGGTTAATATCGATGACTGGAATGAAGATATCGCCAAAGAAATAGCAGCAGCAGAAGACCTGCATGACCTGACAGAAAAGCACTGGGATCTGATCAAGTTTTTGCGCGATGAATACATCAACAACAATGCCAATCAGCCCAACGAACGCAACATGGTCAAAGCCATGGCCACTATCTGGGGTGAAAAGCCGAGCACCAAAGACCTGTATACGCTGTTCCCGATGCAGCCGTCCAAGCAAGCAACCAAAATTGCCGGACTGCCGGAAACGAAACGGAAAGGCGGCTATTAAGCCCCTTCGATCAACCAACGACAGCCCCCTGCGCATCATCATGCGGGGGGCTGTTTGTTTGGCTGGGGGTGTTAGGGCCTGAGTGCCGGGTTCAAGGATGTAACATCGGCACGGATGACCGATTGTTCGGCGATCAGGTCGGTCACGACGGCGCGTGAAGTTTTGTAATGCGGCGTTACCTTGTGGGCATCCAGTGCGCTGGGGCTTGTGTAAATTTCGTATAAATAAAAGGTGTCGGGTTCCTCGCGGGCTTCCAAAACGTCGAACGCGATACAGCCCGCTTCGTCCCGTACCGAGGCCTCGGCATTGACAAGCATGGCATCGAGAAACGCTTTGCGCGTGCCCGGTTTCAATTGGGTTTTGACGATGATGCAATACATGCTTATCTCCTGAGCATCTGATGACGGTCCTGAAGTTCAGGCCTCACAAATAAGGGAACCTGCTCGTGACTTCAAGACCCAACCGTTTCAATGGCTTACGTCATATCGCCCTGAAAGTGCCAAACTTGGAAGCCTGCGAGGCCTTTTATGTCAACATCATCGGCATGAAGGTGCTCAACCGTGCCAGCAAAAATCTGGTGTACCTGACGTTGGGCAACGACAACCTGTCATTAGGACGCTGTGCGCCGGATGTTTCGGCAGATGGCGGGTGGCTGGATCATTTCGGCTTCATCGTCGACACCAAGCAAGACCTGGAAGACTGGTATAAATTTATGAAAAGCCAGGGGGTTGAACTTTTGGACGAACCCCATGATCACAGTGACGGTGCGCGCAGTTTTCATTGCAAGGACCCGGCGGGAAATATCGTTCAGCCGCTGTACCACGAAGCGGTCTCGGGGCAAAAGTTCAGCTAAAGTGCACACTCCATCACTACGCTGGGGAACAGACATCCGTCGCCAAGCGCAAGATCGATGGACCCGCAGGCGCGAAAGTCGAGCGCCGCGTAGAACGACCGCGCCGACAGGCTGGAATAACATTCAAATCGACTAATGCTGCAATTGCGTGCTTCGGTCTTGCACCTTTCGACCAGGGCGCGGCCAATACCGCGGCGGGTCCAGGCGGGGTGGGTGGCAACGTGGCGGATGTGGGCGAGTCCTTCGCGAACGTCTTCGGGGCTATCCGCTGGGCCGGGGCGGTTGAGTGTCCAACCGCCGCAGGCAACGATATGACCATCCCGGTTTTCGGTTACGTAATAGGTGCCGTTGCTTAGTAAATCGGAATTGGCGCTACACATCAGGGGCAGGGCGAGGTCTAAAATTTCCGGCGAGTAATCGCGCGCCAATAGCATGCTATAGGAAACTTTAAGCAAAGTACTTACACCAGCATCATCGCTGGGTTTGGCGACGCGGGTCGTGAAACCCTTCATGTTGAGGACTTGTTCAAGGTGCGCATGATCATCTCGATATGCAGGCGCAGGTTATAAACCTCGTCTGTGTATGACAGCGGCACATGCAGATCTCGCACCTCGTTGGCCATGGACGAAAGCTCTTGCAACAGGGCTTGGCGCTCATCGCCATCCGCTGTATTGATTGCAGCTTGCTCAATGCGGATCAGGTCCTTGTACCAACGAAAAATGCGCGAACGAATGCGCCAACGATAGGCGGGCGGTAAAATCTTCATCAACGGGATCATCAAGGTGATCAACGGGATCAACATGACTTTCAGGCGGTCCACCAACACCGCCGCCCAAAACGGCAGGTAACGTTCCAAAAAGGACGGGCCATTTTCCAGTGCTCGGCGGGCATCGTCGCTGAGCGGATAATCCAGATAACGGGTGGACGGGAACTGTCCCGGTTCTTCAAAAACCCCACCCCCACCGTGAATTTCACGGGCCGCCTGTACGATCAGGCTTTGCAGCGCGGGATGTAAATTTTTCCGTGCCGCCAGCGTCGCCGCCGGGGCGAGTAGGGTCATGGTTTGAGCGGGAATATTGCGCCCCAAACTGATCACGCCCTGGTGAAGTGTGACGGCGGACAGGTAGCGCAGTTGGCGGGTATAGGCGGCAGCACGGTCGAAATTGAGCAGCTTCAGGTCGGGTCGATTCAGTAACCCGCGCACCAATGACGAGGTGGGCGAGGTGACGAAAAATGCTGCATCAACCTCTCCTGCCATGAGCGCGCGCGCAGCATCTGTGGATGGTGCGTGGCTGATGTTGGGGGTGTCGGTGGGCACTTGGTTGGCCTCAAGAAGCCGCTTTGCCACGGCCCAAGTGCCGCTGCCCTGGGCACCCGCGGCAATCTTCAGTCCGCGCAAATGGCTCAAGGTTTTAACCGGCAGGTCGGCGCGCACGAACACCCACAATGGTTCAAAATAAAGCGAACCCAGCGACACCAAATCAGGGTTTGCCTGAGCATTCCCGGTGCCCCCCTGGACGAAGGCCACATCGGCCTTGCCGGATGCAAGCAATTGGATGTTTTCGATGGAACCAGCGCTTTTTAGAACATTGAGCTTGATGCCCTGGCGCGCCAAGGTTTCATGATAGCGTTTGGCAAAGGCGTAATACGCGCCACTGGTGCCGCCCGTGGCGATGGTGATTTCGCGCGGCGGTGCGGGCTCGACGAATTGATAGGCGAAGGCGAACCCCGCCAGCAAGACGATGATCGAAATGGCGGCAATGCGCACGCTGTCTTTGTTCATAATGCGTCCTTTGGGGCTGGCAATCCGAAAAGAGATTAACGCGTTTTAGGCGGAACGCCACAGGGGTGGCAGACAAGCACACTGCTCAGCATAAAAATATCTAAATTGAAAATGGCCGATGGCTCAGCCGGTGCTCCAAGAACGTGGCTTGATCATGCCGGCGATTTTACAGGTCTGTTGCACATAGCCATACGGAAACAGCTCAAACACCCGATTGCGTGACGCACCCTGGGCTTTCATGAACGCGGTCATGTCGCGGCCGCTGGGCGCGACGCCGTGTTCCGTATACCAATCGCGCATAAACCGGATCACGGCCCAGTGCTCGTCGGTTAAATCAATGTCCTCGTCGGCGGCAAATTGTTCGGCGATGGCCTCGGTCCAGTCATTGGGGTCGAGCAAATAACCTTCATCACCTGTGGGGGCGTCGATTTTTGTCATGCTTCATCTCGCATTGATGTGCGGAGTGGCGGTGGGTTCGTTCGCCTGATGGGTCAATTGGACGAAGATATCTTCCAGCTCGGGCTCTTTGGTGACCAGTTCGGCGAATTTAAGCCCTGCACCTTGGACGGCGACGATGATATCAGAGGATTTCACCGCGCTCGGCTGGTAGGTGAATTCCAGTTCACGCTGATCTTTCAGGGTTACGTTGAAGCCTTTGAGAGAATCGGGAATGCTGCTCAAATCCTCGGTCAGCATCACGGTGACACGCTTGCTGTCCAGCTTGCCCATCAGGTTCTTCGTTTTGTCACACGCGATCAAGGCGCCGTTATTGATGATGGCGATGCGGTCACATAGTTCTTCGGCTTCTTCCAGATAGTGGGTGGTGAGCAACACGGTTACGCCCTCTTCGTTGAGCTTGCGAACATAGGCCCAAAGTTGGCGACGCAGTTCCACATCCACGCCCGCGGTGGGTTCGTCCAGCACCAGAACCGGCGGCGTGTGCACCAGGGCTTTTGCGACCAAAAGACGGCGGCGCATGCCGCCCGAAAGCGTACGGGCATAAGCCGTGGCCTTGTCCGTCAGGCCCACGGCGTCGAGAATTTCATCGGTGCGGCGTTGGCTTTTGGGCACGCCATACAGACCGGCCTGAACCTCGAGCGCCTCGCGGGGGGTGAAATAGGGATCGATGTTGAGTTCCTGGGGGACGATGCCGATGCCGCGCTTGGCGGCGCGCGGGTGTTCGTCTATGTCGCTGCCCCAAATCCGTACCGTGCCTGATGATTTTAACGCCAAGCCCGCCAGAATGTTGATCAGCGTCGATTTTCCAGCCCCGTTGGGGCCCAAAAAGCCAAAAAACGAGCCGCGCGGAATGTCCAGATTGAGGTTGGTCAGCGCGTGCATTTCACCGCGTTTGCCCTGGGGCTTGTAGATCTTGGACAAATTGCGAATTTCGACGGCGTTTTCGGGTAGGGATGTCACCTGATTTATCTCCTTGGGGCGTTGCAACCGACGACACTTGGGGTATCATCCGAGTTCGGATCGCGCCCTTGTTGTGGGAAATGTAAGCCCTTTGCGCGCGCACGCAACCCACTTATATAGAGTGCACCGGCACTTTTTTACGAACTCGACCTCGAAGGAAGACCCACCATGACGGATGCTGCCCCGACAATCGTGACCACCACCACCGTCGTATGCGATGGTGATCAGCAAACGGGTGGCCACCCCCGGGTCTATCTGAAGATCGATTCCGGCACGGGTAAAGTCACATGTCCATATTGCTCAAAAATGTTTGTTTTGGATGCCAACGCCAAAACTACAGCGCATTAAGCGGGCGCAGATGAAACATGTATTTCTGATTGACGGTTCGGGCTTTATCTTCCGAGCCTATCACGCGCTTCCCGACTCGATGAAAAGTCTGGACGGCACGGTGGTCAACGCCGTGTACGGTTTTACCTCGATGATCATGAAGCTGGTGGAAGACACCGACGCCGACCACATCGCGGTGATTTTTGATCGGGCGCGCAAAACCTTTCGCTCCGACATATATCCCGAATACAAAGCCCACCGCCCGCCGCCCCCCGACGACCTGATCCCACAATTCGAACTGGTGCGCCAGGCCACCCGCGCCATGGGCTTGAAGGCTGTGGACATGGAAGGTTTTGAGGCCGACGATTTGATCGCCACCTACGCCCGCCTAGCCCGCGAACAAGGCGCCCAAGTCACGATCGTCTCAAGCGACAAGGACCTGATGCAGCTGGTTGGCGAGGGCGTTGAAATGTTCGACGCGATGAAAAACCGCACCATCGGCCCCGATGAAGTGCGCGAGAAATTTGGCGTCGGCCCGGAACGGGTCATCGACGTGCAGGCGCTGGCCGGCGACAGCGCCGACAACGTGCCGGGCGTGGAAGGCATCGGCGTCAAAACCGCAGCGCAGTTGATCAATGAGTATGGCGACTTGGAAGCGGTGTTGGCCAACGCCGAAAACATCAAGCAGCCCAAGCGCCGCGAACGACTGATTGCGCAAGCCGACAATGCACGGCTGTCCAAAGAACTGGTGACGTTGCGTCTGGATGTGCCTGTGGACGTGCCGTTGGATGATTTCGACGTTGGCGAACCCGATGTTGCGGCCTTGGTGAGCTTTATGAGGGAGCAAAACTTTAGATCATTGCTGTCGAAAGTCGAGGCCCGCGGCGTTTCCATCGGCGACAACGGCAACCGCAAAAATGGCGGTTCCACCATGACGAGTTCTGCGCCCAAGTTGCCCGAGGTCAAAGCCGAATATGAACTGATTCAAACTGAACAAGCTCTGATGCCCTGGATCGCGGCAGCCTTGGACGCAGGCGTCGTTGCGGTGGACACGGAAACCACGTCGTTGAACGCCATGTCGGCCCAGTTGGTGGGCGTGTCGTTGTGCGTGACGCCGGGTCGCGCGTGTTACATCCCGCTCGCCCATAAGGGGCCGGAAGCTCAGGGCGGCTTTGATTTCGGCGATGGCGACAAGGTGGCGGACGAAGGTGCACCTCAGCAAATCGGGCTGGAGCGTGCGTTGGATTTACTGCGCCCAATGTTACAAGATCCGGGCGTACTCAAGGTCGGCCAGAACATCAAATACGATATGTTGGTGCTGGGCCGTTATGGTGTCGATGTCACCCCGGTGGACGATACCATGGTGATCAGCTACGTCCTCGAAGGTGGCCTGCACGGTCACGGCATGGATGAACTGGCGCGCTTGCATCTTGATTACGAGACCATCAAATTCAAAGACGTCGCGGGCACTGGCAAGGCGCAGGTGACGTTTGATCGGGTGACGTTGGATAAGGCGCTCGACTATGCCGCCGAAGACGCCGACGTAACGTTGAAGCTCTATAAAATGCTCAAGCCACGGATCGTGACAGAGCATATGGCAACGGTGTACGAGACTTTTGAACGATCACTGATCCCAATTTTGGTACAGATGGAACGCGAGGGCATCAAAGCCGACGCTACCGAACTGAAACGCCTATCGGATGATTTCGCCAAGCGCCTGGGTGATTTGGAGATTGAAATTCACGAGCTCGCAGGCGAAGATTTCAACATCGGTTCGCCCAAGCAATTGGGCGAAATTCTGTTCGACAAAATGGGAATCGAGGGCGGTAAAAAGGGTAAGACGGGGGCATATGCCACCGGCGCGGATGTGTTGGAGGGTTTGGCCGCCGAAAGCCACGAACTGCCCGCGCGAGTGTTGGACTGGCGTCAATTGGCGAAGCTGAAAAGCACCTATACGGATGCGTTGATGAACCAAATTAATGCGGAAACCGGGCGGGTGCATACGTCGTATTCGATGGCATCGACGTCCACCGGGCGGTTGGCGTCGAGCGATCCCAATCTGCAAAACATCCCCATCCGTACAGAAGAGGGCCGCAAAATCCGCAAAGCCTTCGTTGCAGAGCCGGGGCACAAATTGCTCAGTGCCGATTACTCGCAAATTGAATTGCGCCTTCTGGCGCATGTGGCTGACATCGGCCAGCTGAAAGATGCGTTTCATTCCGGTCTCGACATTCACGCCATGACGGCGTCGGAAGTTTTCGGCGTGCCGGTCGAGGGCATGGACCCGATGGTGCGACGCCGCGCCAAGGCGATCAACTTCGGCATCATTTACGGCATTTCCGCGTTTGGTCTGGCACGCCAGTTGGATATTTCTCGCTCTGAGGCGGGCGATTACATCAAGGCCTACTTCGAACGGTTCCCCGGTATTCGTGCCTACATGGATGAAACCAAGGCGTTCGCCGCGGAACACGGTTTTGTTACCACCTTGTTCGGTCGTAAGTGTCACGTCGGCGGGATCAGCGACAAAAACCCCATGACTCGCGGTTTTTCAGAGCGTGCCGCCATCAACGCTCCGATTCAGGGCGGCGCGGCCGACATCATCAAACGCGCCATGGTGCGGTTGCCGGATGCGTTGGTGGATGCGGGGCTTGGTGCGCGCATGCTGTTGCAGGTTCACGATGAACTGATCTTCGAAGTGGTCGAAAGCGAGTTGGAGGCCACGCGGATTGTGGTCAAGGATGTGATGGAAAATGCCGCATCGCTGAGCGTGCCTTTGGTGGTGGACGTAGGCATGGGCGACAATTGGGACGAAGCCCATTGATGTTCATTGCAAAATAGTATGAGCTATCGAATTGGGGGCGACTATATCTAGATTCTTGAGGCCGCGCGCCTGGGTAGAGAAAGAGATTTTGTATGCCCGTTGATGTTCGCAAACTGATTTTCAGCAAGCAGGAATTGCGCTTGGCGTTTCAAAAATTCGCCAAGGACAAGAACCTCAATGTGCCCGATTCTCACATTGAGGATTTGCAGGTCATCGACAGTTCGAAAAATCGCGTGGTTTCCGAAAATTCGCCGGAAGGCCTCAAGGTGGTTTTGCAATATACGTCCAGCGACCCGAACAATCCGTACCGCGTACACTTGAGCGAGGACCAGATTCTTGAAGCCCTGATCGGCATGTGCCGGGGCCTGAAAATTCCTGTGCCGCGTAGGGGGCAGAAATTTCTGCAAAAAAACAAAGATGCTCTGGCATTGACCATCGGCATGAGCGAGCAAGATATCCGCGATTCCCGCAACGCCTGAACGGCGTAATTCATCCCGTTCCATTTTAAAATTTATCACAACCACCGCCTTTATTCGTCTTGTTGTGTAGATGCGCACTCATGTGTGCGTCACCACATGCAAGCGGAAGAGAGGCTTCAGTATGGCCAACAGCAACACGACCTATGTCACATTATTGGGCATTTACACGGCTCAGTTCACCAGCGGCTGGCAGCTGGTGATAAGTACTGCCGCATATAAATTCCGCACCGAGAAAAGTGTAAGCCAATTGACCGCAGCGCTGGATGTGGTGTCGAGTTATGCCCAACAGGCCGATGCATTGGTTGCAGGCATCGCAAATGGAACGGTGAAAGGCAAAGCCGCCGAAGCCCAGGCAATAAACATAGAAATGTTGCTTAAGGCAAAAAACCTAGCGCTCAACAGCCTCATCGCGGGTGTCGAAATTCTGGATCAAAGCAATCTGCAACAAGCCGCGACCCTGGATCACGCGGGGCTCAAAAAATTGGCGAGTGATTTGAAAGCCGGCGCGGATGCGGCGCTATCGACCAATCTGAACAAATTTTGTTCGGCCGTTTCATTGGGTATCGCTGCGGCGCTTGAAAGCGCATCCGGCGGTGAATCTGAAAGTGATGTTTACGCTGAGCTTGCCGCCGACTTGGCCAAGGCACCCGCAGCGTCCGACGGTACTGCCGTTGCATGGCAATTGATGTACTCGGGTGCGGCGGACTTGCCCGGTTCACTTTCCGAATTGTCACCGTCTACGACGAACTGATGGGCCGCGCCGAACCGCGCACCAATACACTAGAGCAGAGGGAGCCGCTTTCATGACGTCAGCTTTTCAATCGTACATAACCTTCATTAATGATTGCTGGACGGTTCTGCAGAAGTATGACGCATCGTCAAACCCCGGTAATGTTGTGAACGATTTGTATCGAACGGTTTACAGCGCCAAGGACACGGTCAATGTGAAAACGGCGCTATCAGGCACAACGCTTAACGCAGCGATGTCGACGATTTTCACGTCCATAGGTGCGCATATCGTAAATGTTCAGAATCTGGGCTATATCAATTCCACAAGCACGGGCGGTTTTGCAACGGATTACGGTAACGACAAATCGAGCACCCTCTTAACAAAAGTTAGTATCGATTACTTGCATGTCTATCCAACCGGATCGACCCGTGGGCGCAGTGGCGTCACGCCGCCTGTTGGGCGGCCCACGAGTGATGAGGTCAATTGGCGTCTCGGCTTGAATGTCGATGCGAAGGACGTCGCAACCGTTTTGCCAGCGTTTATGACGCTGTTGGACGATGCCTCATATAAATTTATTGATCACTTCAAGTTCGGGGCGCCAGGCTCCATCGGCAAGGCGGATACGTTCATTATTTATATGAAAAAACCGTCCGGTTCTGTCTATGCAGATTTTGTCGCCGCCGCCTGGTCGGCCATCGGGGCATTGGTGAGCCCCGTTCCTGCCTTTATGCCTGCATGGCATGAAATTAAGCCGGGTTTTGCCGAGGCGTCGAACCCCCCGTCACCTTACGTCAGTTTCGGGCAATACCGGTGCATCGTGGCTTACATCGCATACCGGGCTTTGTTGCAAACCGGTGGCATGCAAAAGACCAAGATGAATTTCTATTTGTGGCTGGAAGACGCCATGGTGCGTTTCGGCATTCCAGGCGATGAGCCGCAGCAGCAAGAAATTCTTGGGCTGCCGTTTTTCACACAAGACGTGCAAGACTTGTTCACGGATATCTGGGCGAAATCTATGCGATACGATCCGCTAAGATTCTCCAATCTGTTGAAAGTTGGGTGAGGAAATCCGTTGCATGGGCCAATGGGTGGGGGCGAACACTTACACCAACGCGCGAGCGGTTCTGCGCAACAACCCAAAACTCATCTAGGCCAACACCGTTTAGGCGCGCAGGTAATTACGCCTCGCCCATGTGTACAGACGCACACCCATCAATGCCGCCAGAAGGGTGCTGTGAACTGTCGGTAGCAAAAGATCGGCCTTGACCATCCAAATGTAATGCAGGCAACCGAGCGCGGCGGCGAGGTAGACCAGCTTGTGGAGCTTTTTCCAGGTCTTCGCGCCAAGGCGCTTGATGGCTCCGTTGAACGAGGTCGCAGCCAGCGTGCCGAGGATGATAAAAGCAATCATGCCCACGGTGATGAAGTTGCGTTTGATGATGTCTTGCCAGATGTCGCCCCAAGCGAAAAACTGATCGATGGCAACGTAGTTGGTGATGTGCAAGGTGACATAAGCGAACGCCCATAAGCCCAACATGCGGCGCATCCGCACAGGCCATACCCAACCGAATAGCGTTTTCAACGGGGTCGCGGCAAGGGTCACCAACAGCATGCGCAGCGCCCAATCGCCAAGATAGCGATTGATCGCCTCGATGGGGTTGGCACCCAGCCCGCCGGTGAACGCCATGCCCACCAGCCAGGCCAACGGCAAGGCCATTAGCGAGAACACCAGCCACCACGCGGTGCGGTGCGGCAATTTAAACGAGGTCTTGTTCATGGTCGCGCTGATGCTCGTGTTCATTAGAAATATTTTGCCAAGTCCATACCGCCGTATAGGCCCGTGACCTCTTCACCGTAGCCGTTGAACATCAAGGTCGGGCGTTTGAAAAATTCACCGACCGGGCGTTCCTTGGCTTGTGACCAGCGCGGGTGAGAAACATCCGGGTTCACGTTGGCGTAAAATCCGTATTCACCCGATGCCGCGAGGTTCCATGAGGTGGGAGGCTCTTTGTCCAAGAACGTGATGCGGACGATGGATTTGATGCCCTTGAAGCCATATTTCCACGGCGTTACTAAGCGGATTGGCGCGCCGTTTTGCGGTGGCAGAACTTCACCGTACAGTCCGGTTGCCAGCAACGTCAGCGGGTTCATGGCTTCGTCCATGCGCAGTCCTTCGACATAGGGCCATTGCAGCACGCGGCGTTCTTGGCCCGGCATGCGTTTGGTGTCGTGGAGGGTTTCGAACGCGACGTATTTGGCGCGTGACGTGGGTTCAAGACGTTTGATGATGTCGGCCAGCGAGACCCCGACCCAGGGCACGACCATCGACCAAGTTTCGACACAGCGATGACGATAAATGCGCTCCTCCATCTGGTGGGGGCGCAACAGGTCTTCAACGTCGTAGGTGCCGGGCTTGGCAATTTCGCCCGCGATTTCGATGGTCCACGGCTTGGTCACGAAATCCTTAGCATTGTCGAAGGGGTCGTCCTTGCCGGTGCCGAATTCGTAGAAGTTGTTGTATTCGGTGACCGATTCATAAGGTGTCGAGGGACCATCCACCGTGTATTTGCTTTTCACCACATTTGGCAGCATCTCACCCTTGGTCCAGGCGGCAAAGGCTTCAGGCCCGATCAGGCTGCCGGCGATGCCGCCGGTGATTGCGGCCGCGGTGCCCTTCATGAACGTGCGGCGCTCACGGTAGATGCTTTCGGGCGTGGCGTCCGATTCGCGTAAGGACCAGGACTTTGGGATTTTGATCAGCATGGGGCGGCTCCGCTATGTGTCTGAATGGGGCGCTATAATTTATAATGATTTTAACTTAGGGTCGGAATGCGGCAGTTTCATGATGAAATTCGCCGGGCGGTGGAAAAGGTTACGCTCCAACAAAGCGCCTATGTTCCTTCACGCAAAACTTGTTGTATAAGGTTCCCATGCGCACGCTTTACCACAATTGGCTGTCCCCCCATTCCCGCAAAGTTCGGATTGTGTTGGGGGAGAAGAAACTGGAGTTCGACCTGGAGGTTGAAAAAACGTGGGAGCGCCGTGAGGCTTTCCTACGCCTCAACCCTGCTGGCGAAGTGCCGGTGCTGGTGGAAACCGGCGGTACGGCGATATCCGGTGGGCAGGTGATTTGCGAGTACTTAGACGAGTCGGGCCACGCGACCCCGCTGTTGGGGTCCGGCCCCTTGGAACGCGCCGAAGTGCGCCGCCTGTGTCAGTGGTTCGATGACAAGTTCGAACGCGAAGTCGGCGTGAACTTGGTCGGTGAAAAGGTCATGAAGCGGTTTTTAGGGTTGGGCTCCCCCGACAGCACGGCGATCCGTGCGGGCAAGACCAACATTCGTCACCATCTGGCCTATATCGGATTTTTGGTCGAACGCCGCACTTGGCTCGCAGGCGATCATTTCACCCTGGCCGATATTACGGCGGGCGCGCATCTGTCGTGCGTGGACTATCTGGGCGATGTGCCGTGGGCAGATTTTCCGTTGACCAAAGACTGGTATGCGCGCATCAAATCTCGCCCCAGCTTTCGCGCACTGCTGCATGATCACATTCCTGGCGTGCCTCCACCCAAGCACTATCAAGACCTTGATTTTTAAGCAAAAAATTTAAATTAATATAAGTTTCATGGTGCCCAAGTTGACAAACGGTCGCATTTGGCTACCATGTGTCTCGATGATAGAGCATCAAACCCCGTATGAAATCGACGACGAAAATGTCGTTTTGCCGCCCCAGGACGATGTGGGTGACGGGCGGCTTACGTCGCTTCGTCCGAAGCGTCCGATGGGCAATTCTCGTCCCGTGGGGTGGATATTTGTCGGCAGTGTGAAGATGCCGTGCTCTGAACATCTTATTCCCTTTCTGCATTAAGTCTGCGACCAGCCGGTTTTGAAATCGGCCTACAGGCGTTGCTTGCGTTTTAACGCTCGCAACCCCTGATGCACGTCTGTCGTCAACAAAATGCAGTGGAATTATGACTGAAACCAATCAGCTTGCCCTAAACCGAACCACGTCCAAAACCACCCTTAAAAGCACCTCAGGCGCGTCGGCCATGCCCGCCGTGGCCCTGAAAATGTCCAGCGCGATGATGAAGGACGGCGAAGCGCTTCTTGATGCCGACGGCGTTGCCGTGCGATCCGTCATGGAAGACGAAGGTGCGTTGTTGTGGGAACTGGCCCGCGACGCCGGTGGTGTGGATCTGAATTCGCCTTACGCTTACATGATGCTGGGCCGCAACTTTAACACCACCTGTGCGGTGGTTGAAGTTTTCGGCCTGCCCGCCGGTTTCATCGCCGCGCATCGCTTGCCCAAGCACCCGGACATCTTGTTCGTTTGGCAGGTGGCGGTGCTGCCCGAATTTCGTGGCATGGGCATCGCCAGGCGCATGCTGGAAGGCCTGGTCGAACTGCCGGGCTGCATCGGTGTACGCAAAATGGAAGCCACAGTCACGCCATCTAATTCGGCATCCGAAGCGCTGTTCACGGCCTTTGCAAAGGCCCGCGGCGCGGATCTCTCCATTCACGATGGCTTTACCAAATCCGACTTTCCCGAAGATGAACAGCACGAAGAAGAGCGGCTGTTCACCATCCATCCCATTCATCCCATCGCTTAAGACATCCAAAAATGAGCACAAGAGATAGGATCGAAACTATGAAAACTTTTGAAAATCACGAATCCAACGTACGTGGTTATATTCGCGATTTCCCCGTCGTGTTTGCGAGCGCCAAAGATGCGCACCTGACCGATGAAGACGGCAATGTTTATATTGATTTCTTCGCAGGCGCGGGGGTGATGAACTACGGCCACAATAACGCCGTGCTCAAGCGCGCCGTGCTCGACTACATGGAACGTGACGGCATCATGCACGCGCTGGATATGGCCACCGAGGCCAAGCGTCATTTTCTGGAAACCTTCAATGCGGTGATCTTGAAGCCCCGCGATCTGGACTACAAAATCCAGTTCCCCGGACCGACCGGGACCAACGCGGTTGAAAGCGCGATCAAGCTGGCGCGCAAGGTCACGGGCCGCACCCAGGTGGTGTCGTTTACCAACGGCTTTCACGGCATGACGCTGGGCGCGCTGGCGCTGACCGGAAATGCATCCAAGCGCGCCGGGGCCGGTGTGCCACTGGGGCACGTTACGGCGATGCCGTTCGACGGATATCTGGGTGCCGATGCGGACACGCTGGCGTATTTCGAAGCCTATCTTGATGACGCCGGTTCGGGCCTGGACACGCCCGCTGCGGTGGTGGTTGAAACCGTGCAAGGCGAAGGTGGTGTCAACGTCGCCAGTTGGAAGTGGTTGCGCAATCTGGAAAAGCTGTGCCGCCGCCATGACATTTTGTTGATCGTTGATGACATTCAGATGGGCTGTGGGCGTACCGGTACGTTTTTCAGTTTCGAAACTGCCGGCATCAAGCCCGACATGGTGTGCCTGTCCAAGGCCATCGGCGGTTTGGGCTTGCCTATGGCGCTGGTGCTGATCCGTCCCGATCTCGATATCTGGAAGCCCGGCGAACACAACGGGACTTTCCGTGGCAACAATCTGGCATTTGTCGCCGCCGCCAAAGCACTGGATTACTGGCGCGACAGTGCGTTGGAAAATGCCGTCGCCAAAAAGGGCCAGCGGGTGCGCGAACGCCTTGATGCCTTGGCGGGCCGCTTTGACAAAGCGCAACTCAGAACGCGTGGACGCGGACTGATCCAGGCGTTGGAAAGCGATATCGATGGTTTTACCGAAGAGATTTGCCGCGAGGCCTTTGCCAACGGGCTGATTATGGAAACCGCCGGGATCAAATCTCAGGTGGCCAAAGTCATGCCGCCGTTGACCATTGACGAGGACGTGTTGGAAAAGGGCCTTGAAACCCTTGAAAAGGCCGTCGCCGTCGTGGCCGCGCGCCACTTTCCCAATGCGTACGGAAAGTGCGTCGCATAAAGTTTAAGTTTAGGAGACAGATTAAAATGATCGTGAAAAATTTGGACGATATTCTCGGTACCGAACATGAGGTCAAGGGCGGCAACTGGACCAGCCGACGCCTGATTTTGCGCGATGCCGACATGGGCTTTTCCATGCACGACACGTTGATCCATGCCGGTACGGAAACGCTGATTTGGTACCAAAACCATCTGGAAGCGGTGTATTGCATCGAAGGGTCTGGCGAGATCGAGGTGCTGCCGAACGGCCCCACTTACGACATTCGTCCAGGCACGCTGTACGCGCTGGATGGTCACGAAAAGCATCTGCTGCGTGCGGACAAGGAAATGCGCATGATTTGCGTCTTCAATCCGCCGCTGACGGGGCTTGAAGTGCACGATGAAAACGGTGTCTATCCGGCGATGGTCGAGGAACTTCCCACAGGGATGCGGCGTAAGGCCTAGAGTTGCGCGGCGAAACGTTCGAGCAATTCGGCCAATTCCACGATCTCATCTTTGATTTTGGCGCGGGCTTTCCAGTTGGGATGCACGCTTTTGATTTTGCGATCCTGACGGATACGCACCAAACCGGTAGCCGGTTCAACGTAGCAGAACATTTTCTGCGCCTTGGGATCGTCGAGCACTTTGATGAAGTGACCGCCCTGGTTTTCAAACGCATGGCCGGTCTCGGCCTCAATGTTTTCAGGCGTGCCCAGTGCGACGTCAAAGGTGGCGAAGCAATCAAATAATTTTTCTTCGGGATCGACGTAGACCAGTTCCATCTCACCGACGGGTTTGGGGTCCAGCACGATAACATAGTGGTGGATGTATTCCTTGCCGATGCGGTCCAGCTTCATGCACACGGCGTGACCGTCCTCGGTGGAGCGGATCACCACCGCCCCACAGCCGATTTCATGGGCTTGGCGGTGGGCTGGGCCGTCAACGTCTCCACTGGATTGAAGAGGGAAATCAGGCGTATCGAGGTGGCTGCGATTACTCATGGTGCGATCCCTGGCTGTCTTGTTTTTGTTGCCCGCTTGGCGGGTCAATAAATGAGTTGTCGCTAATATAGGTGATGGCTGAGGCGCTTTCCAGCAGATCGATCAAATTCAATCTATGCCGGAATTCAGTTTATGCAGATTGGCGGCGGCTGCGCGGGCTGCTTCGGACCCGGGTGCGACCTCAATCACTCGGTTCCAGTCGGCGCGGGCCTTGGCTTTGCGCTTGGCCAGACGGTGCACGATGCCGCGTTCCAACAATCCCGTGGGGTGGTTGGGGGCCAGGGTCAGGGCGCGGTTCAGATCATCCAGGGCTAAGTCGGACGCATCCAGCTGGCGGTAGGCCGCGCCACGCAGGACCAGCGCTTCGACCGTGTTGGGGGCGATGTAAAGCACGCGGCTGAGATCGTCGGACGCCTCCCAGTATGCGCCTTGCAACGCCAGGGCTTCGGCGCGGACCAGCAAAGCATCGGTGGCGTCGGGGACCAGCCTTAGGGCCGTGTCGGCGACGGCGGTGGCATGCTTGGGATCATCCGACGCGATCCAGGCGCGGGCGCTTTGCACCAATAGACGCGCCTTGAAGGCGGCGTCGGCGCGGACCACATCGGCAAGTTTTTCCAAACCTTGCGCGGCCTCCGGATAGTGGCCGATGGCCATCAGCGCAGCCAGGGCGCAGTGGCGGGCGGGATAACCGCCGCCCAGCCCCTCCCATGCGGTGGCATCGTCGAAGGCATCCTCGGCGTTGATGGCAACATGGTTCATACAGGTCTTATAGTGTGCCTGGGCCTGCTCGACAGTTTCCGCCCCAGCGGGCCGCGCGATAACGAGGCCAGGCAAAAGCAGCAAGGCCGACAGGATGGTGGGAAAGGTTGGGACTTGTCTTGAGCGTGTCATGGTGACTACAGTTGCCGCGCAATTTCAAAAAAGCAAGATGGCTCATCTTTATGACATCAACTTCTCCGCATCTGTTCTGCTTCGGCCTGGGCTACAGCGCCACATGGTTGGCGCGCAACCTGCAAGTTCAAGGTTGGCGGGTAAGCGGCACGCACCGGTTGGGTGATGAAGCACCCGACGGCAATGTCAGCACGTTTACATTTGATCGCGATCACCCGCTTGAAGATTTCGATGCGGTGTTCGCCGATGTCACTCATGTACTGGTGTCGGTGCCGCCCGATAGCGCGGGCGACCCGGTTTTGGATCTGCACGGCAGCGATCTGGCGCGTCACGCCGGGCATATCGAATGGCTTGGCTATCTGTCCACCGTCGGAGTTTATGGCGACACTGGTGGCAAGCCGGTGAACGAAACCTCGCGCTTGCTGCCGACGCAGGAACGCTCGCGCTTTCGCGGTCTTGCCGAAACCCACTGGCAGAACCTTGCGGTGCGCAGTCAGCTGCCACTGCACGTTTTTCGTCTGGCGGGCATCTATGGGCCGGGGCGCAGCCCGTTGGACAAGGTGCGGGCGGGCCGCGCACAGCGCATATCCAGCCCGGGGCATTTCTTTTCACGTATCCATGTGGCGGACATCGCCAACATCTTGAAAACGTCAATCGCCAAGCCCAATCCGGGGCGGGTTTATAATGTGTGCGATGACGACCCGGCCGAGCCCAGTGATGTGATCAAGTTCGCGTGTGAATTGTTGAATGCGGCGGTTCCCGATGAAGTTCCGTTTGAGGACGCCATCAAAACCATGTCGCCCATGGCCCAGACCTTTTGGGCCGACAATCGTTTGGTCATGAATGATCGGGTTAAGGACGAACTGGGTGTGAAACTGGATTACCCCGATTATAAATCGGGTCTGCGGGCGGTTTTGGCCGTGGAAGGGATGTAGCTAGACCAGCGGCGTAAATTCTTTGGTGGTTTCGTCGTAGCTCGACAATTCGCCCTCGGCGATGTCCAGATACCAGCCATGAATTTCCAACGTTCCGGCCTCTACCCGTTCGCGGATGAACGGGAACGTCATCAGATTTTCCAGCGATACCAGCACCGCTTGGCGCTCGCAGCAGCGATCCAGCGCGTCGCCTTCGATTGTTGGGAACTTGGTTTTGGCCAAGGTGTAGGCTTTGTCGACGATGGACGTCCATGCCGGCACGAAGCGTCCCGCCACGGGGCTGCCTTCGCGGCCGCTGACCATGGCTTTGACGCCGGAACAATGCGCATGACCAAAGATCACAATGTGTTCTACGCCCAGTTGTTCGACCGCGAATTCCAATGCCGCCGAGGTACCGTGATAAGAGGTCTCGCCCTCCTGATCTTCTTCGAACGGCGGCACCAAATTGGCGACGTTGCGGATGGCGAAAATATCACCCGGATCGGCTTGAAGAACAATGGCGGGGTCAACACGAGAGTCGGCGCAGGCGATCATCGCGATGTTAGGCTTTTGGCCATCGCGGACCAGACGGCGGTAAAGGTCTTTGCGTTCGGAAAAATAACGTTCGCGAAAAAAGGTAAACCCGAAAATCAGTTTATTGAGAATGGGAGAAATGGGGCTCATGCGCTCTCGCTTTCGTCATTTTCAAGGTCGTTCAGAAAATAAGCTAGTGTGCGGATCATGCGGGTCAAGTCGGACGCCTGAGAAAGTCGATGGTCGCCGTTCTTGACGAGTTGCACTTCCACGTCGTCCGAAACCAAAACATCCTGTATTTTCAAGGCAGTTTGCCATGGCACATCCGGGTCCTTCAGGCCATGAATGAGGCGCACCGGCATTTTGAGATTGAGCGGATCGCGCAGCAGCAGGTGGTTTTTACCATCCTCGATAAGGCGCTGGGTGATAATATAGGGCTGCTGAGGGTCGTAATCGTTGGGCAAGGTTACCTGGCCGTCGCGGGCCATTTCGGCACGGTGGTCGTCGGACAGTTCCTGCCACATCAGGTCTTCGGTGAAATCGGGCGCGCTGGCCAGACCAATCAGGCCGCGCAGACGTTCAGGTCGTTCACGGGCCACCAGCATGGAAATCCATCCGCCCATGGAGCTGCCGACCAGAACCTGCGGTCCTTCGGTCAAGTGATCGAGCGCAAACACGGCGTCCTCGGCCCAGCGTCCGATCACTCCATCGGTGAACGCGCCGGACGATTGGCCGTGGCCGAAATAGTCAAACCGCAGAAAAGCACGCCCCTCGTCCTGGCACCATTTTTCCAGGGCAAGGGCTTTTGAGCCATCCATGTTAGAATGCGAACCGCCCAGAAACATGACGCCGACGGGCTTGCCCGGGCTCTTGCCAGGGGTGCGGTGGTAGGCGATAGTCGCGCCGTCGTCGCGCTGAATGGTCTGGAGGGGGGCGCTAGGGGGGACTTGCATTTCTCTGGACACCTCAGTTATGACCTGTAACCTTTCTTATGCCGTGCCAGAACGGTTAATATCAAGTAGAAGCAATGCAAAAGGGGCAATGAGCATTACGCACAATCATACCATTATTTCGTCGATGACCAAGCGTTCACCGAACACCGAGGCCGTTGGCGGGGGAAAAAGCCCAGCTGGGACCTCAACAGCACCCGTGACAGTCTTGCAAGTGCTTCCGGCGCTGGGCGGTAGCGGCGGAGTCGAGCGCGGCACGGTGGAAATCGCCGGTTGCATCACGGCGCAGGGCTGGCGGTCGCTGGTGGCATCCAACGGCGGCGAGCGGGTCTATCAATTGCAGCGCGCCGGTGCGGATCACATCCAATTGCCTCTGCATTCGAAAAATCCTCTGACCATCTACGCCAACATTTCCAAACTGATGAAAGTGATCAAGGAACAGGGCGTGGACATCGTACATGTGCGTTCCCGTGCTCCTGCATGGAGCGCCTATTACGCCTGCAAGAACACCAATACGGCGTTTGTCACCACCTTTCACGGCACCTATTCCATCGGCAGCGCATTGAAGCGGCTGTACAATTCGGTGATGACCCGCGGCGACCGGGTGATTGCAATTTCCAAATTTATCGCCGGCCACCTCAAACAAACCTACGGGGCGGCTGGAGATAAAATCCGCATCATTCACCGTGGCGTCGACCTGGACAGTTTTAACGCGTCTCTGGTCAGCGCGGAGCGGGTGGTCAAGCTGGCCCACACCTGGCGGTTGGAAGACGGCTATCCGGTGGTGATGCTGCCGGGGCGTTTGACGCGGTGGAAAGGCCAAGGCGTGTTCATCGAAGCGATCGCGGCGCTGGGGCGCAAGGACATTCGCTGCGTGCTGGTGGGGTCCGATCAGGGCCGTTCGGGCTATCGCAAAGAATTGGAGCGCCTGATTGAAAAGAACGGTTTGAGTTCAGTGGTGCGCATCGTCGATCACTGCGACGATATGCCCGCGGCTTATATGTTGGCCGACGTGGTCGTGTCGGCCTCGACCGATCCAGAAGCCTTTGGCCGCGTGGTGGTCGAAGCTCAGGCGCTGGGCCGTCCCGTTGTCGCCCCCGATCACGGTGGTGCGTGTGAAACCATCATTGAGGGGCAAACCGGCTGGCTTTTTCCACCGGGCGACAAAGCGGCTTTGGCGGAAGCCTTGCGTCAAGCCCTGAGCCTCGACGAAGATGGGCGGCAGGTCTTTGCCGAACGGGCAGTGAGAAGTGTGACTGAGCATTTCTCTAAAGCAGCCATGTGCGAAAAGACCCTCAATGTTTACCGCGAAGTGCTGCGCGAACGCGGTCGGGACGTGTAATCAGGTGAGCGAGGCCGCGATGAACGGGGTGGGCGAACACATTCTCATCATCAAGTTGGGCGCGCTGGGGGATTTTGTGCAAGCGCTGGGGCCGATGGCGGCGATCCGTCGCCATCACCAAGACCGCCGCGGCGGCGCGTCGTTGGTGCTGCTGACGTCAAAGCCTTATGTCGAACTTGCTCGTGCCACCGGTCTGTTCGACGATGTGTGGGTGGATGAAGACCGCCCCAAGGCCTGGCAGATCGGTCGGGTGCGGCACCTGCGCCAGAAAATTCTGTCGGGCAACTTCACGCGTGTTTACGATTTGCAGACCTCGGACCGGTCGAGCTTTTATTTCCATATACTCAGCCCCCTTTTCGGTTCAGGCAAACGGCCACAATGGTCGGGGATTGCACGGGGTTGTTCGCACCCCCACAACAATTCGGCACGCAATACGATGCACACCATTGATCGCCAAAAACAGCAACTGGCCGAGGCCGGCATTTGTGATGTGCCGATGCCTGATCTCAGCTTCGCCGACAAGGATGTCAGCGCGTTTGGCATTGAAAAGCCGTATGCCCTGCTGGTGGCGGGGGGGGCACCGCATCGTCCGGCCAAACGTTGGCCCGCGGGCGGCTTTGCCGATCTGGCCAACCGATTGTATGCCCAGGGCGTCACCCCGGTGCTGTTGGGTGCGCGGGCGGAACAGGGAATTTTGTCGTTGATAGAGCGCGATGCCCCCGGAACCGTGAATTTGTGTGGCAAGACCGATTTCATCGACATCGCCGTTCTGGCGCGGGGCGCGGCGCTGGCGGTGGGCAATGACACCGGGCCGATGCACATGATTTCCTTGGCGGGGTGCACCAGCGTGGTTTTGTATTCGTTCGACAGCGATCCGGCCCTGTGCGCACAGCGTGGGCCGAGCGTGAAAATCTTGCGCAAAGAAAGCCTTGCCGAGCTTTCGGTGGACGACGTTTGGGATGCGGCGCGGCGGATCGCCGCCCTGCCATAAGAAAAGGTTGCGCTGGCACCGCGAATGCTGCCTTGACAGGGGCTTGAATCCCCTTACATTCCCGGCTTTCGATAACGTTTTTGAACGGCCTTGGAAACAAGGCCCAGATTTGTGGTCAATTCCATGGTTCAGCTGACACTTCCCGACGGTTCTATCCGCTCTTACGACGCCCCGGTGACGGGTGCCGACGTGGCGGCGGAAATCGGTCCGGGCCTCGCGAAAGCCGCACTGGCGGTCAAAATCAATGGTGAAATGGCGGATTTGTCCCTGCCCATCACCGAAGATGCCGCGTTCGCGATTGTCACCGCCAAGGATGAAGAGGCGCTAGAGCTTTTGCGCCACGATGCTGCGCATGTGATGGCCGAAGCCGTTCAGGAACTGTATCCCGACACGCAAGTGACCATCGGCCCGTCCATCGAAAACGGGTTCTATTACGATTTCGCCCGCGAAGAGCCGTTCACGCCGGATGATCTGGAAAAGATCGAAAAGCGTATGATGGAAATTGTCGATCGCAACGAGGCCATCACCCGCGAGGTGTGGGGCCGTAACGATGCGGTGCAGTTCTTCAAGGATAAGGGCGAGCACTATAAAGCTCAGATCATCGAAGCGATCCCGGAAGACCAGGACATCCGTTTGTATCGTCAGGGCGACTTCATCGATCTGTGCCGCGGGCCGCATTTGCCGTCCACGGGTAAGCTGGGCAAAGCCTTCAAGTTGATGAAACTGGCCGGTGCCTATTGGCGTGGCGATTCCAACAACGAAATGCTGCAGCGCATCTACGGCACCGCATGGACAGACAAGAAGCAATTGGCGGCTTATCTGCACATGCTGGAAGAAGCCGAAAAGCGCGACCATCGCCGCTTGGGCCGGGAAATGTCATTGTTTCATATGCAAGACGTGGCACAGGGCTCGGTCTTTTGGCATCCCAACGGTTGGACCATGTACCGTGCAGTGCAAAACTACATGCGTACCCGCCTGGAAGCGGCTGATTACTTCGAGGTGAACACCCCGCAGATGGTCGATCGGACCTTGTGGGAAGATTCCGGGCACTGGGAAAAATTTCGCGAGAACATGTTCATCGCTGAATCCGAAGACCGGGTCTTGGCGATTAAGCCGATGAACTGCCCCTGCCATGTGCAGATTTTTAAACAAGGCACAACCAGCTATCGGGACCTTCCTTACCGTATGGCCGAGTTCGGGGCTTGTGCGCGCAATGAACCATCCGGTGCGCTTCACGGCTTGATGCGGGTGCGGGCGTTTGTCCAAGATGATGCCCACATCTTCTGCACCGAAGATCAGATCAAGTCGGAAACCAAGTCTTTTATCGCCTTGCTGTCTTCTGTCTATAAGGATTTTGGCTTCGAAGAGTTTGTCGTTAAATTCTCCGATCGTCCCGACGTGCGCGCGGGCACCAATGAAACCTGGGACAAGGCGGAAAACGCCCTGCGGGAGGCTTCAGAGGCAGCCGGAGTGGAGATGACGCTGAACCCGGGCGAAGGCGCGTTCTACGGCCCTAAGCTGGAATTCGTACTGCGCGACGCCATCGGGCGCGATTGGCAGTGCGGCACCTTGCAGGTTGATTTCGTGTTGCCGGAACGCCTAGACGCGTCTTATGTCGGTGAAGATGGTGAAAAACATCGCCCCGTGATGCTGCACCGGGCCATTCTTGGTTCGTTCGAGCGGTTCTTAGGCATTTTGATTGAGAACTATGCCGGACGTATGCCCATGTGGCTGGCCCCGGTTCAGGCCGTGGTGACGACCATTACGTCCGATGCCGATGGCTACGCCGAAGAGGTCCTCGCCGCGTTGAAAACGGCGGGTATTCGCGCCGAAATCGATATGCGTAACGAAAAAATCAACTACAAAATCCGCGAGCATAGCCACAAGAAGGTCCCCGCGATCTTCGTCGTCGGCAAGCGTGAAGCCGAAGAAGGCAAGGTCGCGGTGCGCCGACTGGGCGGCAAGGATCAAGAAATCCTTGCGCTTGGAGAGGCAATTGATATCCTCACTGCCGAAGCAAAGGGCCCGCTCGCCGGGAGCTAAAGCCTGCTTCACCCAAAAAATGAGCATTGCATAAGCATTGCCGTCAGCACTGTATGTTTTGAAGCGCAGCCCGGCTGCGCATAACTGTAGGAGAAGGGCCATCGCCCGACCACCGTTTAACAAGAAGCCGACCATTTCAGGACCTCGCGTCAATGAACGCATCACCGTTGAGGAAGTTCGCCTCGTCGGACCTGAAGGGGAAATGATCGGCGTCAAATCCACCCCGGAAGCTATCGAAATCGCAGCTGGTTTCGGCTTGGACTTGGTTGAAGTTTCACCGAACGCAGATCCGCCGGTGTGCAAGATCCTCGATTACGGTAAGTATAAGTACGAGGAACAGAAAAAGCGCAACGAGGCGAAGAAGAAGCAGAAGGTCATCGCGATCAAGGAGATCAAGATGCGCCCCGGCATCGACATTCATGATTATGAAGTCAAGATGAAGGCTGCGCGCAAGTTCCTTGATAACGGCGACAAGGTCAAAGTCACCATCCGCTTCCGCGGACGTGAAATGGCGCATCAGAATCTTGGTCTCAAGGTGCTCATCAAAATGCGTGATGAGCTGGAAGAGATCACCAAGGTCGAACAGATGCCCAAATCCGAAGGCCGCATGATGACCATGGTGCTGTCGCCCAAATAAGGCGCTGCTCCATAGGTCTCAAATATTCAAAACCCCCGCCCGGATTTGGGCGGGGGTTTTCGTGTCCCCTTCATTCGGCTAATCGGGCGTGCGTCTTTGTGGTGATGGTGCTAAATTCCGGCTATGACCGACCCACATGCCAACCAGTATGACGAATTGTCGCGCCAGATCGTGCAGCTCTATGAGTATATGGAGCGCATTAAATCTGAGGTGGCGGCGGTTAAGCATCCCAATGCGCCGGTCGATCATTTCAACAAGGTCGCGGATCAGTTGAACGCCATTGTTCAAGCAACCGAAGACGCCACCAACACCATCATGGAATCGACCGAGGCTACGTCCGCGCTGGCGGAAAGTCTTAAGGACCGAATCCACATTGACGAGGTGACGAAAGACCTCGACAAAATCGTCGAGCATTCCAACCGTGTGTTCGAAGCTTGCACCTTTCAAGACATCACCGGTCAGCGCATTGGTAAGATCGTCCAAACCATGAATTTGCTGGAAGGTACGCTCAGTTCTCTGGTGGTGATCATCGGTAAGGATTCCATCGCCGCCCTGCCGGTGCGTGACGACGAAAAAACCAAAGATGGTGACGTGCCCATGGACGGCCCCGCGCTGGAGGGCGAAGAAAGCGTCAGCCAGGCCGACATCGATGCCCTGTTTGACTAACCGGGTTCGACTGAGCCGGGTTCGGTTCCGTAGGCTAGCGTTTCACCCGAAGCCCCGCCATGCGCCCGCGCAGGTAAGCACCAAGCGCGGCAATGTCCAAATCTCGACGGAATGATTTTCGCCACACCAGTGCGATGTGGCGCGGTGCACCGTTGGTTTTGAGGGGCCGCACTTCAAGCGCATCGGTGTTGATCATGCCCGAACCAAGCGCAATTTCCGGCAAGAACGTGATGCCCAACCCGTTGGCGACCATTTCCGCCAGCGTATAAAGGCTCGAGGCTGCAAAATCACCGCTCATGTTTCCGGCACTTTTGAGCGCAGAAAGCTCGCACGCTGCCAAGGCATGGTCGCGCAGGCAGTGGCCGTCTTCCAACATCAACAATTCGTCGGGCGGTAGATCGGAAGGCTTAAGGCTTTTCTTTTTGGCCAACGGATGACCCTTGGGCAACGCGACCCAAAAGGCATCGCTGCCCAGCGTCATGGTTTCCAGATTTCCGGTGTCATAGGGCAGGGCGATGATCGCCGCTTCCAGTTCACCGCGGTTCAATTGATCCAACACATCCGCCGACTGGCCTTCTTTGAGATACAGCTTCAAGTCCGGATAAGCCTCGCGCACCCCGCCCAACACGCGCGGCAGCACAAACGGACCAATGGTGGGAATAACACCGAGGCGCATACGCCCGCTGAGCGGTTCGCTGGCGGCGGTGGCGGTTTCGGCGATGTCGCGCGCACCGTCGAGTACCCCGCGGGCTTTATCGGCGATTTCCAGACCCAGAGGCGTGGGCTGAACCTTGCGCCGGGTGCGTTCCACCAGCTCGGCCTGCAACAGGGATTCAAGCTCGCGCAGGCCTGCGCTGAGGGTCGACTGCGTCACATGGCAGCGTTCCGCCGCGTGACCAAAGTGACGCAGATCGACCACGGCAATCAGGTATTCCAGCTGGCGCAATGTGGGCAGGTACATGGGCGGCCTCTTTGATCGTTTTTGTCACTAACTGTTACAATATTAATCAATTGGATCGATTTGTTCAATCTCGATAAATTCCTCCTCAACGAACACGGACACACTCACACATCTACCGAGGAGAAATCGAAATGAGCAACGTTAAACAAAATTCCGTCACCATCGAAAACCTGGAAGCCGCGTTCGCCGGCGAGTCCATGGCCAACCGCAAATACCTCTACTTCGCCCGCCAGTGCCGCGCTCTTGGCGCCAATGATGTGGCAGACGTTTTCGAGGCCACCGCCGAACAAGAAACCGCCCATGCCTTTGGTCATCTGGAATTGCTGTACCCGTCCAGGGAACTGAGCGTCGATCGCATGCTGGAATTGGCCGTCGAAGGCGAAACTTACGAGTACACCGAAATGTACCCAAAATTCCGCCACCTCGCCCTGGAAGAAGGCCGCATGGACGCGGTTAAGGAAATGGATGAGCAGATCGAAGAAAGCCGCGAACATGCTGAAATGTTTCAGACCGTGCTTGAAAAAGCCGCCAAGCGCTTTGCTGCCTTGGCCAAGGTCGAAGAACGCCACGCCGGCCACTACCAAGATGCGCTCGACAAGGTTCGCGCTAAGTCCGCAGCCGCTGAATAATCGATCCGATCTACACGATAAAAGACAAAGGAAACCAAGTTATGGCTAACCAAAAATACATCTGCGTTGTTTGCAACTACATCTATGACCCTGCCGTTGGCATGCCCGATGATGGCGTCCCCGCGGGCACCGCCTTCGCCGACATTCCTGATGATTGGGCTTGCCCAGACTGCGGTGTATCGAAGGAAGATTTCGAAGTGATGGAGGCGGCGGCTTAAGCCGCCCCTCTTTCCCGCCAGACCATTTGCCTTGTAAGGACAGAGCCATGAACGCCTCGCTTTATCACGCCGACACGTTGATCATCGGCACCGGAATGGCCGGGATCACCCTGGCGCGCGAACTGCGCAAACTGGATGGAGAAACATCCATCCATCTGGTCACCGGGGATGATGGCTCGGTCTATTCCAAGCCGATGATCTCCAACGCCTTCAAACAGAACAAGACGCCGCAATCTTTGGTGCAAAAAAGCGCCGATCAACTGGGCGACGAACTGAATGTACAGGTCTGGGATCACAGCACCGTCACGGCCATCAACCGCACCGACAAGGCCGTGATCGTAAATACAGCTGAGGGCCGCACCGTTATTGGCTACGGCAATTTGGTCTTAGCCGTGGGGGCAAGCCCCCGCCCATACGCGGTGGAGGGCAGCACATCCGTGGCGCTACCAGCCATCAACAATCTGGACGATTACACCCAATGGCGCGAAGATCTGAAAGATGGCGCACGGGTGTTGATCATCGGCGCGGGTCTGATTGGTGTGGAATTCGCTAACGATCTGATCGGCGCGGGCTACAGCGTCGATCTGGTCGACCCGGCCCCACAACCGCTGTCGCGCTTGTTGCCCGATGAATTGGGTCAAGTGATGCAAGACGCGCTGACGGGTGCGGGCGTTCGGTTTCATTTGAACCGCGTGGTGGCGGGTGTTTCCAAGGGTGCTGATGGCAACACGGCGGTGCTCGATGACGGTAAACGCATCGCGTTTGACCATGCGCTCACCGCGATTGGTCTGGTGGCCAACACGGATTTGGCAAAATCGGCCGGCTTAACCGTGGACCGTGGCATCAAGGTCGATGCGTTCATGTGCACGTCCGATCCGGATGTTTATGCCTTGGGCGATTGTGCGGAAACGGATGCGGGCGTATTGCCCTTCATCCTGCCCTTGATGGCCGAGGCGCGCGCCCTGGCGGCGACCTTGTCCGGGACACCGACCAAAGTGCATCTTCCGGCTCTTCCGGTCGCGGTCAAAACGCCAGCGTTGTCCGCCGTGGTGTGTCCGCCCAAACCGGACGCCAAAGGTGCCTGGGTGATCGAAGGCATCGGGCCGGACCGCAGGGCGCTTTTCGTTGCCCCGGACGGCGAGACTTTGGGATTTGCCCTAATCGGCGCGGAAACCAAGGCACGCCAAGCATTAGCCAAGGAAATGCCGGAGCTTTTGGCAGTCTAAATATCCTAAAACAGGTAGCCCGAGCCCTTTGGCCTCCCCAGACCTCAGCGGGTTGCCTGTGGCCCCTTCACCCCTCCCCCGGGTGGAGGGGCATTCGTTTGCGTCGAAGCCCAATGTTCGCGGGCGATTCAGCCCTTGCATTGGGTGCGTTCCTTGGGTATAAACCGCGCTTCCACGCACGTTTGTGCGGGAAACAATAACGGGCGGCATGGCAGGGCATGCCTGGACCGCCCAGAAACTGCAAAATCGGGTGCACCCCCCCTTCGGCCGTGTACCCACAGACTAAGGATAAGCAAAATGCCCAAGCTGAAGACGAAATCCAGCGCCAAAAAGCGCTTCCGTCTCACCGGCAGCGGTAAAGTCCGTTCCGGTGCTGCCTGCACCCAGCACATGCTGCGTCGCCGCTCCCAGAAAATGAAGCGCAACGCCCGTGGCACCATGATCCTTTGCGATCAGGATGCCAAGCTCGTGCTGAGCTACATGCCTTACGCGAAATAACGCCGCGATCCGCATCGCAAGCAAATAAAGACGGAGAAAAGATATGTCCCGTGTGAAACGTGGTGTTACCACTCACGCCCGCCACAGAAAAGTAATCAAAGCTGCCAAGGGTTACCGCGGCCGCAGCAAAAACGTTTACAGCGTTGCCATTGAAAAGGTCGAAAAAGGTCTGCAATACGCATACCGCGACCGCCGCAACAAGAAGCGTGATTTCCGCAAATTGTGGATCCAGCGTATTAACGCCGGCGCACGCCTCAGCGGCATGACCTACTCGACGTTCATTAATGGCCTCAACAAGGCTGGCATCGAACTCGATCGCAAGGTTTTGGCTGACATTGCTGTGCGCGAGCCGGAAGCGTTTAAAAGCTTGGTGGAACAGGCCCAGGCCGCTCTCGCCAAGTAAGACACCGGATCAGGACGCGGGTCGCCATAAGGCGTTCGGCTGAAATCTGATCTGAGAGTTGTTTCGAGAGGGGCTGGCGCCTATGCGTCGGCCCCTTTTGTTGTGTGCAGACCCCTTGGGGATTGGCCCGGGGGGAAATTCGGGGAACGAACGTGTCAGACACGGATAAGCTCAAAGCCGACCTTTTAGCCCAGGTAGAAGCCGCAGACAGCCTTCAGGCGCTGGATGACGTGCGCGTCGCCGCGCTGGGTAAAAAGGGTGCGATCACCGCCCAGATGAAAAATCTTGGCGGATTGGAACCCGAACAGCGCAAACGCGCGGGCCAAACCCTTAACGCCATCAAAGATGAAGTCGCCACCGCGATCGAGGCGAAAAAAACCGCCATGGCGGATCGCGAGCTCAACGCCAAATTGTTGACCGAAAAGCTTGATGTGACCTTGCCCGCGCGCCCGGCTCAGAAAGGCTATATCCACCCCATCAGCCAAACCATCGAAGAGGTGGTGGCGATCTTTGGTGAAATGGGCTTCGTGGTTGGCGAAGGTCCGGAAATCGAAGACGACTGGTATAATTTTACCGCTTTGAATATTCCCGAAGACCATCCCGCCCGCCAAGAGCATGATACGTTTTATCTGCCAGGCGTGAGCGAGAAGGGCGAGGGTCGTAAAGTTCTGCGCACCCATACCTCACCGGTGCAAATTCGCACCATGCTGAATTCAAAGCCGCCGCTGCGCATCATCGCGCCGGGACGCACCTATCGCTGCGATTACGACGCCACCCACTCGCCGATGTTCCACCAGATCGAAGGCTTGGTCGTAGACGATGCGACCCACATGGGGCACCTGAAAGGCTGTCTGATCGATTTCTGTCGGACCTACTTCGACATTGGTGATCTGCCGGTGCGTTTTCGTCCCAGCTATTTCCCGTTCACCGAACCCAGCGCGGAAGTGGACATCGGATGTTCGCGTAAAGGCGGCGAGTTCAAAATCGGTGGCGAAGAGTGGCTGGAGATTCTCGGCTGCGGCATGATCAACGCCAAGGTTTTGGAAAACTGCGGCATCGATTCCACCAAGTATCAGGGCTTTGCCTTTGGCATCGGGATCGAGCGCATTGCGATGCTGAAATACGGCATTCCCGACCTGCGTACGTTCTATGAGTCAGACCTGCGCTGGCTGCGTCATTACGGCTTCCAGTCCTTGGATGTGCCGTCCATGGTGGGAGGGCTCAACCAATGAAATTCACCCTAAGCTGGCTTAAAGATCACCTCGACACCGACGCGACCCTCACCGAAGTGGTCGAACGCTTGACCATGTTGGGTTTGGAAGTCGAAGGCGTCGAAGACCGCGCCAAGGGCTTGGAAGACTTTGTGGTCGGTGAAGTTCGGGATGCCAAAAAGCACCCCGATGCCGACAAGCTGCAAATCCTTACGGTCAACAACGGTAGTGAAGACCTACAGGTCGTCTGTGGCGCGCCCAATGCGCGCAAGGGTCTCAAGGGTGTGTTTGGCGCATCGGGCATGTATGTGCCGGGCCTTGACGTGACGTTGAAGGCGGCAACCATTCGCGGCATCGATTCCAACGGCATGATGTTGTCCGAACGCGAAATGGGCTTGTCCGATGAGCACACCGGCATCGTCGAACTGAACGATGACGCAGTGGTCGGTGAGCGCGCTGTGGACGCCATGGGTCTGGCCGACCCGGTGATCGAAATTGCCATCACGCCCAACCGTGGCGATTGCCTGGGTGTGCGCGGGATCGCGCGCGATTTGGCGGCGTCGGGTTTGGGGGCGTTGAAACCTCACAGTATCCAAGCCATTAAGGGTGCGTTCGACAGCCCCATCGACGTCAAACGTGATTTTCCGGCAGGCGCCGAAGACGCCTGTTCGCAATTCGTCGGGCGCTATATTCGCGGTGTGAAAAACGGCCCCTCGCCGAAATGGATGCAGGATCGTTTATTGGCGGTCGGCCTGCGTCCGATCACGGCCTTGGTGGACATCACCAATTATTCGACCATGGATCTGGGCCGCCCACTGCACGTTTTCGACGCGGATAAAGTCCACGGCAACATCACGGCGCGCTTAGGCTGCGCTGGCGAAAAGCTGCTGGCGTTGGATGGTAAAGAGTACGCCATCGACGAAGACATGTGCGTGATTGCCGATGACCAAAAACCCGAAGCGCTTGCGGGCATCATGGGCGGCGAAGACAGTGGTTGCACGGAAGACACCGTAAATGTGTTCATCGAATCCGCAATTTTCGATCCGGTGCGCACCGCGGCAACCGGGCGTAAACTCAACCTGATGAGCGATGCGCGCTACCGATTCGAACGTGGCATCGACAATGACCTAGCCGTAGACGGCTGTGAAAATGCGACCCGTCTGGTGATGGAACTGTGTGGCGGCGAGCCGTCCAACACCATCGTCGCGGGCGACGGACCAAACTGGCATCACACCATCGGTTTCCAGCCGGCGTTCGTGCAAAAACTGACGGGCGTTGTGGTCGAAGAGGCCGAGATGGAACGCATTCTCGGTGTGTTGGGTTTCAAGGTCGACAAGAACGGTGACGCTGCCGTTCTGGCGAAGCTGCAACATCCAATGTTGGATGGCCCTGTGTGGGCGGTCGAGGCCCCCGCGTGGCGCGGCGACATGGTCGGCGAAGCCTGTGTGGTTGAAGAAATCGTTCGTGTGAACGGGTACCACAACATTCCTCACGTTTCATTGGTGCGCACCGATGTGTTGCCCCATCCGGCGGTGACCCCGGTCATGCGTCGTCGTCGCACTGTGCGCCGCACATTGGCGACCAGCGGCTTGGTGGAGGCGGTGACGTATTCGTTCCTGCCAAGCGCCCATGCCCAATTGTTCGCGGGCGCAGACGGCGTTCCGGACAGCTTGCGCCTCACCAATCCGATTTCATCGGATCTTGACGTGATGCGCCCCAACTTGCTGCCCAACTTGATTGCGGCGATTGGCCGCAACGATGCGCGCGGTCTTAGCGATGGTGCATTGTTCGAGGTCGGCCCGCAATTTGCGGGTGACGCACTCAACGACCAGACCTTGGTCGCGGCGGGCGTGCGTTCGGGCCAGGCAGTTGCTCGCAACTGGACCGGAACCCAGCGCAAAGTCGACGCCTTTGATGCCAAGGCCGATGCCATAGCGGCATTGGCGGCTGCGGGAGCACCGGTGGATAAGTTACAGGTGTTCCCCGCCGAAGATGGCAGCCCCAGCTGGTACCATCCGGGGCGCTCTGGCACCTTGCGTTTGGGACCCAAAACGGTGCTCGCCAATTTCGGCGAATTGCACCCGGGCACACTCAAAAAAATGGGTGTTAAAGGGCTCATCGTCGGTTTTGAGGTGTTTTTGGACCGTTTGCCCACGCCTAAGGACAAGAAAAATCACGCGCGTGGGATGCTTAAGATGTCAGCATTCCAATCCGTTGAGCGCGATTTCGCGTTTTTGGTGGATGAGGATGTTCCGGCGGCTGATATCATACGTGGCGCCCGTTCCGCGGATAAGGCTTTGATCTCAGATGTGCAATTGTTTGATGTTTATCAAGGACAAGGCGTACCTGAAGGAAAAAAATCCGTTGCGATCCAAGTGACGTTGCAGCCCTTCGACCAGACCATGACAGACGAAAAAATCGACGTGGTTTCAGATAAAATCGTCATTTGTGTGATAAAAATAACGAACGGCGAACTTCGCGGTTGAATACACCTAAAAACCACTTATGTGTTGTGGTAGTCCTTGAGTATGCACTTGAGCGTACTACATGCTTATGACTACGTGTGTGTGTAACCTGTTGTTTATCTTGCATTAAGAAACCAAATATATACTTTGTAGGATGATAGGCGGCCATAGCGATTTGGGTAAGCCGAAGTGATTGAGTAGGTGCAGAACTGCACACGTAGGTTTTGTTGGAATGGGTATAGCCGACAAAACGGTTAAAGCGTTTTTTTTGTGGAATTATAGGAAGTTGGAAAAATCCAATGGCACGAGACGTAACACTTACAGGGGTGGAGCGGACTTTCAGCGACGATGAAATCATCGTCAGCAAGACCGACCCCACAGGACGGCTAATGTACGTAAACGACGTATTTTTGCGTCTAGCCGGTATGACAGAAGCGGAAACAGTCGGGCAACCACACTCGGTCATTCGACACCCGGAAATGCCACGGGCGGTTTTTAAGCTGTTGTGGGACACCATTGCATCGGGCAAGGAATTGTTCGCTTATGTGGTCAACCGTTCTAAAAATGGCGATCATTACTGGGTCTTGGCGCACGTCACGCCCAGCTTCGATGCGCGCGGACAGGTGATCGGTTATCATTCCAATCGACGTACGGCAAATCGCAGAGTTCTCGAAACGGTGATCCAGCCGCTTTACAAGCAGCTGTTGGACATAGAGAACAGCAACCCAAATCGTAAAGACGGAATGAACGAAGCGTATAATACTTTGCTTAAAATTCTGGAAGAAAAGGGGGTCGCGTACGATGAGTTTATCTTCTCTCTCCAAGACTAAAGTCGCGATCGTCATCACAGCTTTGAGTGGTGTGGTATCTGAAGCCGCCATTATTATCGGTCTGCCGACCTTTGTGAACGAAGTCATCGTCGGTGTTGTACTGATCAGTGCCGTGGTCGGGCTGATCTTGCTGTCTAAGGCGAATAAAGAGTTCCGCCGCACCATTGATGTGTGCGCCCGTATCGATGACGGTGATTTTGAGGCACGTATCATCGGCATCACCGAAGGTGGTGATCTGGGTGAAATGCAAAACACCATCAACTCCATGATCGATCGTTGTGACGCATATGTTCGCGAGTCCATGGCATGTCAGGAATACGTATCGCGAAACAAGTATTTTCGCCGTATTTTGCCGGGTGGTATGAAGGGCACGTTCTTGAACGCCGCCAATGTGTTCAATGGCGCAACCGCGGCGATTGCCAGCAAGGTCTCGAAATTTTCTGCTGTAGCAGACAACTTCGAAATCAACATGAAGCAGGTTGTCGATACGGTAGCGTCTGCTGCGACAGAGCTGCAATCCACGGCGCAGGGCATGGAAAGCACGGCCCAATCCACCAGCCGACAGGCAACCACGGTTGCCGGTGCTGCGGAAGAAGCCTCGGCCAACGTTCAAACCGTGGCGAGTGCCGCGGAAGAACTGTCGAGCTCCATTTCGGAGATCTCCCGTCAGGTGGCGCAGTCTACGCAAATTGCGGGCGCTGCGGTTGCCGAGGTCGATGGCGCGAACGAAAAAGTTCAAGGCCTTGCGGAAGCCGCCAACAAGATCGGGGAAGTGGTCGCGTTGATCACCGATATTGCCGATCAGACCAACCTGTTGGCGTTGAACGCAACCATCGAAGCGGCGCGCGCTGGTGAAGCGGGCAAAGGATTTGCCGTGGTAGCGTCTGAGGTCAAAAACCTCGCCAACGCGACGGCAAAAGCGACGGAGGAAATCTCCAGTCAGATCGGCGGCATTCAAAGCGCAACCCAGGATGCCGTGCATGCCATCGGCTCCATTGGTGGAACCATCACCCAGATGAACGAGATCGCATCGACTATTGCCGCCGCGGTTGAGGAGCAGGGTGCTGCGACGCAAGAAATTGCCCGCAACGTTGAACAAGCCGCTTCGGGTACGACGGAAGTGACCACAAACATCACGGATGTCACGCAAGCTGCGAATGAAACCGGCCACAGTGCCCATGATGTTTTGGGTGCTGCCGGCGAGTTGTCCAAACAAGCTGAAGTGCTTGGTTCTGAAATGGATAGCTTCATCGTGGAAATGCGCAAAGTTATCTAAGCGCACGGCATAACGAACAAAAAAGCCGGGCCTGTGAGGGTCCGGCTTTTTTGTGTTTGCACCACCGATGCTTAGGGCGTGAATTCCAATGCCTCGTGATTGAAAAGTTTACAGAGCAATTCAAACACGCCGGGATTTTGGAAAAGCTCCGGGTGTTGGGATGCGCACACGGGTCTTTCTTTCATGAAAGCTTGGATCACAGGTAGAAGATCATCGGCAAGGGCAAAGCTGTGACGATCAAAGCCCAGGTGGAACTCACCTGCTGAGTTCGCCGTGAGGACAAATTTAACGAAGGGCGGCTTGATCAGGCATGCGCCATCCTTAAGCGCGTCTGTGAACACACCGACAGCCATAGGGTCGTCGCGTTCAACGTAATTGCCAAAATCGTCATGAGAGGATTCAGTAAAAAATTCGACCAGCCATGCCGCAAAGGCCTTGGCATCAAAGGGGCGGGTCATGCGCTCGCGAACGCTTGCCAACGCATTTGGGTCTATTGTAAATCCCGCACTATCATTCGTCAGCCCTTCGCCGACATAGCGTTGATCGAGGTCTTCGAATTGGGACAGATACTGGCCGTAACCGATCAAGAGGTCTGAAGTCTTGGGGCCGAGAAAACCAACGGAAAACGTCATGGCGTTTTCCAGCGTTGTGCCTTCATGACCAAATCTTGGCGGTAGATACAAAACATCACCACAGTTGACCTCAACCGCATCGCCTTCAAACCCGTGCCTGAGCAATTTGAAATCAACACCTTCAACGTAACTCTCATCGCGGATGGGTTCGCGACCGACACGCCATCGCCGCCGACCTTGGCCTTGCACCAAAAAGACATGATAACTGTCGATATGGGGGCCAATTGACCCGCCGGTGGCTGAGTAGCTGATCATAATGTCATCCATCAACCAGCGCGGTGCAAAGGTGAAGTGCCGCAAAAGCTCGGCGGTGTCAGGATGAAATTGCTCGACATTTTGAACCAGAAGGCTCCAATCGGTCTCGCCTACGGTTGCAAAATCGTCTTGCATGAAGGGACCGAAACGACACGACCAATTTTTGTGATCGCCGGCGCTTTTGACCATTCGAGACTGCGGAGCATCTTCCATGGATAGCCCCGCCAATTCGTCCGCCGAGATCAGAGCATCGATATCCTCAGTCGGAATGGCGCTGCGCACGAGAAAAGGCTGACGGTTCCAATACAGTTCATAGAAATCCGCGGCACTAGGCATGGCGTCAAGCGTGTCGAGCCGTGTGGGCATAACGCAATCCATTATGAAATTAAAGTTCGTTCTTTGCTTTCTCGATCAGTTGAGACAAGCCCTGTCCTGGTTCAGCCTGGGGTTTGTGAACATCGAGATAGTGCTCAAAAAAAGAAATGAAGTTTTCGACCGTATCATTGGGGTCCTTAGGCATTTTTTCCGAACGGAAAAAAGCATAGGCCGAAAAATTCGCCGCGGCATGGCGCAAGCCCGAAGCAATGTCATCGGCTGTGTCGCCAGCTTCGAGCCGGGTGTTGGCCAAATCGATGATTTGGTTCGCGATCTGCACGCCAACGGAATCCTGTGACGTCTTTGGGGTCTCTGAGGTCATGACGAGGCCTTATGAATGTGGGGTGAGCGTGGGGAGGTGTCCGCAAGCTGTTCAACACATAGTTAAGATCGATCCCACCAAATGACAAGAGCTATGCATTAAATGGTGAAATCCGGCTTGAGCATGAAACAGTGAATATATCACATATGGTGCCGCTGTGGTCAGTGTGCCTCTATATCGGGGGCGCGTATTAATATGACTTTACATATGCCCATATTTACCTGTATTTTTGTGTTAATAAATAAGAGAGATTGGGGTGATTGTGTTCTGTGATGGTGATGAACTACCGGATATGGTGTGTTATCCATCGGGGAAGTTGGGGATCAAACAATGAAAAGCTTAAAAATAAACATGCAGATCATAATGATCGGTCTGCTGGCCCTTGTGGGTTTCGTTATCGTCGGCGTGCTGTACGTCAATAGTAGCAATAAACAGTCAGCGTTCATGGCAACCCAGTTATCTGAAAGCAATGGCGTCAGCTACGTTAATGCTGTCACCAAGGGGTTCTTGGAGCAACGCCGCGACGAAAAGAATTTTTTAGAAACCAAGGACATGAAATACGCTGAAGATCACAAGGCGCGCGTGGCGAAAATATTACCTTACTTCGATCTTCTGAAGACCATCCACCAAGAACCTAATGAACAAAAAATGGTAGATGACATGCGCGACGGTTTTGTTGCCTACGCTCTACAGTTTGAAGAACTGGTGGGTATGTGGCAACGGATCGGCCTTACACCCAATGACGGTCTGATGGGGAAAATGCGCAGTGCCGTATCTGAGGTTGAAGCTGAGCTCAAGCTTTATGACAAGCCAAACCTAACCGTAATCATGCTGATGATGCGTCGGCACGAAAAAGACTTTTTGATGCGCGTTGACCCAAAATACATAAAGAGAATGGATCAGCGCATGATGGAATTCGATGCCCTTTTGGCACGGGCGGACATTTCAGAAGGTGCAAAACCAAGCATCGAGAAAAAACTCGATGTCTACATGGCCAACTTCAAAGAGGTATCAAAACTTTATCTTGAAGAAATTACAGACAAAGCGGCGATGAGCGCGCAGTACGAGACCGTTACGCCGATCTTGGATTTCTTGGATAAAAAAGGCACTGAAGACGCGAAGGCCGCAACAGATGCGATGCAAGAGAACGCCGCAAGCGCATTCGAATTCATTATGATTTCGATGATCGCAATCACCATTGTGGTGTTTGGGTTGGCGCTGTTGATTGGGCGCGGTATTTCCAGGCCAATTGGAAGTATGACTGAGGCCATGGGCACACTTGCTGACGGTCATTTGGAAACGATTATCCCTGCCCAGGATTATGGCAACGAAGTGGGTCAAATGGCCGCTGCGGTGCAGGTGTTTAAAGATAACGCTGTGCGCGCCAAGGAAATGGAAGCCGAAGTTGAAGCGCAGAAAATCAAGGCTGAAGAAGAAAAACGCCAAATGATGATGAAGATGGCCGATGACTTCCAGGCCTCGGTTGGTGGTGTGGTCAATGCGGTGTCGTCCGCTTCAACGGAAATGCAGTCTTCGGCGCAGGCTCTGTCGGCGACGGCAGAACAGACCAGCATGCAATCCGCTGCAGTGGCGGCAGCATCCGAAGAAGCATCGACGAACGTGCAAACGGTGGCATCTGCGTCGGAAGAGCTGTCCAGTTCAATCTCGGAAATTTCCAGACAGGTGTCACAGTCAACCCAAATCGCGAGTGCTGCTGTGGCGGAAGTCGATGGCGCTAATGAAAAGGTCCAGGGTTTGGCCACGGCCGCTCAAAAAATCGGCGAAGTGGTGGCATTGATCACCGATATCGCAGATCAGACAAACCTGCTGGCCCTGAACGCCACCATTGAGGCGGCGCGTGCTGGTGATGCAGGTAAGGGCTTTGCCGTGGTTGCAAGCGAGGTTAAAAATCTGGCCAACCAGACGGCTAAGGCGACCGAGGAAATTTCGGCGCAAATTGGCGGTATTCAAAATGCAACGGAAGACGCTGTGGCCGCGATTGGCTCCATTGGTGGGACCATCGCCCAAATGAACGAGATCGCATCCGCCATTGCGGCAGCGGTTGAAGAACAGGGTGCGGCGACACAGGAAATCGCACGTAACGTCGAACAAGCAGCCGCCGGAACGGGCGAGGTCTCTGCCAACATTACAGGTGTAAATCAGGCCGCTGATGAAACGGGACAGTCCGCAGAACAACTTTTGGAAGCGGCGACGGAACTGAGCCAGCAGTCGGAAATGTTGCGTGGTGAAGTTGATAAGTTCCTCGCAAATATACGAAAGGGCTAACGCCACCTGAGAAGCCCTGTTTCGGGTATCAGTTAGGACATCAACCGCCTGTTGCGCTTTTATCGCAACGGGCGGTTGGCTTTTTGGCAGATTTGTCGGCGACATCCATTGTCTGATCTAAAAACATAACTTAGTGTTGGTGCATGGTATGAGCTTGCGGGGGTGGCAGGCGCGGCCAAATACATTTACACGGGGAGACACAAAAAATATGAAACACTTTCAAGCCCTTGCCGCAGCAGCGGCGCTTAGCTGTGTGATGGCTGCGCCGTTGCACGCGGCCGACGCCGTTAAGATCGGCATGATTACGACCTTGTCCGGCGGCGGTGCATCGTTGGGTGTCGATATTCGCGACGGGTTCACTCTGGCGCTGAAGCAAAAGGGCGGTAAATTGGGTGGTGTCACCACGGAATTGAGCATCGTTGATGATGCCCGCAAGGTTGAAAACGCCAAACAAATCGCCACGCGGATGATTAAACAAGACGATGTGGATGTGGTCACCGGCATCGTGTGGTCGAACCTTGCCATGGCTGTGGTGCCGAGCGTGACGCGCGCGGGAAAAATTTACATTAGCCCCAATGCTGGGCCGTCTGCGTTGGCGGGCAAAAATTGCAATGCGAACTATTTCAATGTGGCATGGCAGAACGACAACCTGCACGAAGCCATGGGCCAGTACGTCACCGACAAGGGATTCAAAAACGTCTACCTGATGGCGCCGAATTACCCAGCAGGCAAGGATGCGTTGGCGGGCTTTAAGCGTTACTTCAAAGGCAACGTCGTCGCCGAGGTTTATACGAAACTTGGTCAAGTCGATTACGCTGCGGAAATTGCCAACCTGCGTGCGGCAAAGCCCGACGCAGTGTTCTTCTTCCTGCCGGGCGGCATGGGTATCAACTTCGTCAAGCAATATGCTCAGGCAGGCTTGACCAAAGACGTGCCGTTATTCGGCCCGGCATTTTCGTTCGATGAAGGCATTCTCAAGGCCGTTGGCACCGCAGCGGTGGGGACGTTTAACACGTCTCAGTATTCGCATGATTTGGACAATGCCGCCAACAAGGCGTTCGCAAGCGCGTTTGTAACAGCCTACGGCCGCAAGCCGTCGCTGTATGCGTCGCAGGGTTATGATGCGGCGATGTTGCTCGACAGCGCTATCGCCAAGGTGCACGGCAACGTTAAGGATGCGGATGCCTTTCGCGCGGCGTTGAAAGCGGCTGATTTCACCTCGGTGCGCGGGGCTTTCAAATTCGGTCCCAACCAACATCCGGTTCAAGACATCTATGTTCGTGAAGTGGTGAAGGATGGCGACAGCGTCACCAACAAGCTGGTGGGCAAGGTGTTTGCCAATCACGGCGATGCCTACGCTGCCGACTGCAAAATGTAATCGGGCGTTGATACCGGGGTCGGGGGGCGATGCGTTCCCCCGGCCCCCTTTTTTTAAGTGACCCCCGACATGACGCTGGTTCTTTTTCTTGAGCAAACACTGAACGGTCTGCAACAAGGCGTGATGCTGTTCTTGATGGCGGCGGGCCTGACGTTGGTGTTTGGGATCATGCACCTGATCAACCTTGCGCATGGTTCATTGTATATGGTCGGTGCATACGTCACCGCGACGGTCACGCTTGCGAGCGGAAACTTTGCAGTGGGCGTGTTGGCAGGCATGGCTGCTGCTGGGGTGGCGGGCATGGTGGTGGAGCTGTTGGCGCTCAGGCGCTTGTACACACGCGACCATCTGGATCAGGTTCTGGCGACGTTCGGCGTGATCTTGACCTTTAATGAACTGACCAAAATCATTTGGGGGCCTCAGGCCCTGTTTCTGTCTACACCCGCGTGGTTGTCGGGCACTGTGGAAATCATTCCCGGCGCGCCCTACCCGGCCTATCGGTTGTTTATCATTGTGGTGGGCCTTTTGGTTGGTGCCGTGTTGCGTCACCTGATCATCAACACGCGGTTGGGTATGTTGATCCGCGCCGGAGCCACGCACCGCGAAATGGTCGGGGCCATGGGGGTGGATATCGATCGTTTGTTCACCATCGTGTTCGGCGTCGGCGCGATGTTGGCCGGATTGGCGGGGGCGATATCCGGGCCGATGTTGGCCATTGAAGTGGGCATGGGTGAAAAAATTCTGATTCTGACTTTTGTCGTCATCATCATCGGCGGTATCGGTTCGGTGCGCGGCGCGTTGGTGGGCGCGATTTTAGTCGGGGTGGTGGACACCTATGGCCGAGCTTTTTTGCCGACGATCATGCGCTCGTTTTTTGAACCATCTGTCGCAGACAGCGTTGGCGCATCAATGTCGAGCATGACGATTTATGTTCTGATGGTGATGGTTTTGATTTGGCGGCCGCGTGGTCTGTTTCAAGCCTATGGGGGAACATAGGCATGACGTGGAAACTGACCAGACGCACTTATGTTCATGGCATTGGCCTGCTGATCATGTTGACTTTGCCTGTAGTGGCGAATGCGGTTGGGGAACCATTCCTCACCACCATCGCCAGCAGAGTTTTGATTTACGCGATCGCAGCCGTGAGTTTGGATTTGATCCTCGGATTTGGCGCAATGGTGAGCTTCGGCCACAGTGCTTTTTTTGGCATCGGTGCCTACGCGGTGGGCATTCTCACCCACCATGCGTTCAACGGCGAGGTCATTGCATTTCTCCCCGGCGATTGGACCGGCAGCACCGCCGCCGTGATCCAGTGGCCGTTGGCAATTTTGGCAGCAGGGTTTTTCGCCTTGGTGATCGGCGCACTGAGCCTGCGCACCCAAGGGGTCTATTTCATTATGATCACCTTGGCGTTTGCCCAAATGCTTTATTACTTGATGATTTCGTTGCCGACATATGGGGGGGAAGACGGTCTGAATTTGTGGGAACGCTCCAAACTGCCGCCGTTCGATCTTTATGACGATCAGCAATTTTACTACCTCACCGCGGCGTTATTGCTGGCATTTTTGGCCCTAACGCGGCGCATCGTGAACAGTCGTTTCGGCATGGTGCTCAAAGGCTGCAAGCAAAACGAACCGCGTATGAAATCGCTGGGCTTTCCCACCTACCGCTATAAGCTGACGGCCTTTGTGATCGCCGGTATGGGCGCGGGTTTGGCCGGGGCCTTGGCCGCGAACCACACCGAATTCGTCGGGCCGGGGATGATGCACTGGACCCGCTCGGGCGAGATCATGGTGATGGTGATCCTCGGCGGCATGGGCACATTGATCGGCCCGGTTTTGGGTGCGGCGACGTTGCTGTTGATGGAAGAGGTCTTGTCGCAATTCACCGAACACTGGATGGTGATCTTGGGTCCGTTCCTGGTGATCGTGGTGTTGTTTGCGCGCGGCGGAATTTACGGCTGGCTTGTAGGGCAGGAGCAAGACGATGACTGATCCAGTTCTCGAAGTCATCGAGCTGACTAAATCGTTCGGTGCGGTGACGGCCTCCGACGGGCTGACGTTCTCGGTCAAGCGCGGCGAGATTCACGCCCTGATCGGACCCAACGGTGCGGGCAAGTCTACGGCCATCGGTCAATTGAGCGGCGAGATCCTACCCGACAGTGGTCGGGTGCGGTTCAATGGTCACGACGTGACGCACATGCCGACCTATCGGCGTGCGCAATTGGGGCTGCAACGGTCCTATCAAATCACCAGCCTGTTTCCTGACTTCACCGCCGAAGACAATGTTGCTATGGCCATTCAGGCCCAGCAAGGCCACAGCTTTCAGTTTTTGACCCGCGCCCGGCGCGATCAAACCTTGCGCCAACCGGCCCGTTTGGCGTTGAAGCGCGTGGGCATGGAAGACAAGGCTGAGCTGAAGGTGACCGCTCTGGCGCACGGTGAACAGCGCCAGTTGGAACTGGCCATGGCGCTGGCGACGGGACCAACCATGCTGTTGTTGGACGAACCGATGGCGGGCATGGGGCAAAGCGAAAGTTTAGCGATGATGGAAATTCTTCGCCCCTTAAAGGGTGAAGTGGGCATCTTGTTGGTGGAACACGATATGGATGTGGTGTTCGCGCTCGCCGATGTGGTCAGTGTCTTGGTCAAGGGCGCGGTCTTGATGACCGGCACTCCTGAAGAGGTCCGCACCAACGCAGAGGTTCGTCGAGCGTATTTAGGCGATGAGGACTGATATGGCGTTGCTGGAATTGAAAGGTATTGAAACTTTTTACGGACCCAGCCCGGCCTTGTTCGGTGTAGACCTGTCCATTGCAGCGGGTGAAGTTGTGACCTTAATGGGCCGCAACGGCATGGGCAAAACCACCACGGTGCGGACCATTATGGGTCTGACCCCGGCGAAAAACGGTACGATACGTTTTGATGGTCACGACGTGCGCGGCTTGCCGTCGCACCGCATCGCCCGGTTGGGGATCGGCTATGTTCCAGAAGGTCGGCAGGTGTTTTCAAATTTGACCGTCTATGAAAATCTGGTGGCGACGGCAGGTAATCATGGCGATGCGCCCGAGCCTTGGACGGCAGCGCGGGTGATGGAGCTGTTCCCTCGTCTGGCGGAACGCTCAAGCCAATACGCGCGCACGCTTTCGGGCGGGGAGCAGCAAATGTTGGCGATAGGTCGGGCCTTGATGACCAATCCTCAATTTCTGATTTTAGATGAGGCGACCGAAGGTTTAGCGCCCATCATTCGCGAAGAAATTTGGTCGGTGCTGGAAAATAATCTGAAAGATTCCGGTCAGGCGATTTTGGTCATCGATAAGCATCCCAAGGCGATGGCGCGCATTGCTGATCGTCACTTCGTCATGGAAAAGGGACGCGTGGTGTGGAGCGGCACGTCAGAGGACTTGCTGGCTGACGAAGCGATGCAACAGCGTTACTTGGGCGTTTGAGGAGCACACATGTCTTACGACCCCGTTCAGGAAAAGTATTACAACGTTCGCGCCGCGATCCCCGATCATATGGATGTTTTCGTCAAATGGCGCGAGGCGTCGGATGCCTACAAGGCGGCGTGCCCGGGGGCACGTCTGGACCTCGCTTATGGCGACGGCATATCCGAAAAATTGGATTTTTTTCCGGCTAAGAATAACATCGCCCCGGCCCCCTTGGTGATGCTGATCCATGGCGGCTATTGGCAAGCCATGGATAAAGCCGATAACGCATTTGGCGCACGCGCCCTGAACGACGCCGGGGTCGGTGTGGCGGTGGTCAATTACGCGCTTTGTCCCAACGTCACCCTTGGCGACATTACCCAACAGATGTGCCAGACCGCGGTGTGGCTGTGGCGAAATGCGAACGCGCTGGGCGCAGACCCGGACCGTTTGTTCGCCTTTGGTCATTCCGCAGGGGGGCACTTGGCGGCGATGATGATGCGTGCGGATTGGGCGGCGATTGATCCGAATATACCCGCAGATTTATTTAAGGGCGGCTTGGCCATCTCGGGGCTGTTTGATCTGACGCAATTGGTCGAAACCAGCATCAACGACAAGGTTGGGTTGAGCTGGGAAAACGCCAAGCTGTTGAGCCCCGTCAACCATGCCCCGGCGTCGGGGCATGCGTTTGTGGCGGCGGTGGGCGGCGACGAAAGCGTCGGCTTTCACGATCAGGCAGAATCCCTGCGCCAAGCCTGGGCTCCTCATGGCGTTGACGTCGAGCCGATGGCCATTCCCGGCTGTAACCACCTGCAGGCGTTCGAAGCCTTGGCAGACCCAAATACGGACATATGCAAAAAAGCACTGTCGATGATATAGAGAAAATGGTGCGCCCGGCGAGATTCGAACTCACGACCCCCAGATTAGGAAAATGAGGCAAATGATTAAGGGGGATATGGAGCGATAGAGAAAGATAAAGGATTGTAGCGTGTTAGCGCCCAGTCATGATCTCCAGCTATCCCGCAGTATCGCCGTTATCCGTCCTGAATTGTGCCACCAGTGTGCCACGGTAAGTTATGGAGGAGGTCAACTATACGGACACAAACTAACCTTCACCAGTCTTCTTCGATAAATTCGGTCATGAGTTCGATGTTGTGAACTGAACCCTGACGCCACTTAAGCTTTGTCCCCACAAAGGCCACGGCCTGCACACGTTCCGATGCCGCCATGGTCAGGAGTTCGGCCATACGTTCTACGGGAACAAAAATCGCTATCCTCAAAAGGTCACCATCGGCGTACAGGGTGCCTATGGATTTTGGTAGCGTATCCCATTCCCCATCAAACATTCCACGCTTTGAGTGGATCGTAAATTCCGCCTTGGGATATTTACACTCTTCAGGTCGCACCATCATTCCCCGAAGCGTTAATGATCCAAACTCACTATATGGCTCGCGTTCATATCGGCTGTGCTTCCCGACACTGAAGCCAAACATATGCTCCCACCCGGATATGGTGGCGACATAATGAACGTATTCTTCCTTTGGACGCCTGCGGCGTTTTTTGATTTTTACAGCCATGACACAGCCCCCTTTGATCTGGTTGTGACCTGAAAAGCCCCTGAAGTGAAATACGTTGGTCTTTGGTGGTTGTGTGGGGGGAGTAAGGGCTAACGTGCCTGTACGTGCCGTGTATCGTCCGTACGGGGCTTTTGGCGGGGGAATGTAGCCCTAAGGGGCCATGGCGATTTCACCCGGCACCCATTTGTCCTTAGCGACCTTTCGTATTGAAGCGGCGTAGTTCGTCCTGATCATCGTGCCAAACGTATTTGGGGCGTCAACGTAAGAGGTGACGACCCATTGACCGCACTCGGTCATAATCGTCTTCGTATTCAATAAGCTGAAATCGGCTGTCGAGGGAGATTTGAGGCGTTGCTTTACATACATCTGCGCCATGGTGATGGCTTCGATCCTTTCTCCACAGGTTTCAGTCAACGTAGCCTCACACATCGCCAGCCCCGCTTTTAGCAGCGGATTAATCATTCGCAGATCATGGGGTGCGTCTGGTGAAACCTTTGCCAGTAGGGTGGATACATCTCCGTAATCGTCCGTGCTGATCGCGGGTCCGTTCACTCCGTACGTCACGCCATCAGCATCAAACAGAACCAGAGGCCGAGGTTTTCCATTAGCCAAGGGACCATGTTCACAGCGCAGCTTGCCTTGACGAGGCGTTAGGTTCCAGATGCCCACATAGTCCCAAGCATTCACTGCAATACCATGTCGGCCTTCATCCCCAGCCTGCTCAATCAGTTGATTGACCAGTGCGCGGGCGTTGGCTTGTGCCTGACGATTTCGCTCACGTCTGGCCTCCTTATCTCGACGGGCCTGCTCAACAGCAAATTCTTCGGGTCTGATCACCCGTAACGCCTCTAGCCATTCATCCTCACGCCCCAAGTTTTTGAGTTCATCAACATAGGCATTGGGGTTGAAAATCTTCAGGTTCGCCAATTCTTGATCTTGTGACTTTTGGGCCTGATCGTTCATATCGAAGAGAATAAAGATCAGCGCAAATAAAGCCCCAACGACCATGGTTTTGGAAACCACGGGGACCTTCATAGACGGCACGGGAAACGGCTTTGCCGCAGCAATGGCGTAGACAACCATCACCACACCCGCAAGCCATGGCCCACCGATCCCCCCACTATAAAAAATGTATAAAATGGACGGCAATACCAGAGCGGCAAGAACCATCTGGATACCGATAAAGAACGCTCGACCAGCGCGTTTACCAACGTCTTTTGCGTTGCTCATGGCGACACCCCCGAAGGCCAGAGCCTGCGGTGCGCCCACCGCAAGGTGACTTTCTTGATCTCTTGTGATCGGGGAGTTTGTAAACCGACGAAAGACGGTCCTTGGGTTTTTAGCCGGAGGCTTGGACATAGCCCAAGCTCCCCGACCATAAAGATCAAGGACGGCACTGTTTCGGTCAGTGCCAAACCACTTTCGTCGGGGTTACAAAGCCCCAGAACCGTGCGTGGTGGTTCCGAGGAATACGTTAAAGGGGAATGTAATCAAAGGGAAGGGTGAACCAATCAACTGCTGGCAGGTTGACCGGACCCTGAAGGCATGCCTTTGTGAAACATAGTGAGATGTCACCAATGCAAAGGAGTGCGCGGATGGCTCGAATTCGGCAAATTGAGATTGAGAACTTTCGTGCGATCAAAGCATTCGCATGGCTTCCGTCACCCGGAATAAACTGCATCATTGGTTCCGGCGATAGCGGAAAGTCCACCATTCTTGATGCCCTTGACTATTGTCTTGGAGCACGACGCAATATCCAATTCACGGATGCCGATTTTCATCAGCTTAACATTGATGAACCGATCAAAATTTCAGTGACCATCGGCGAACTCGATGACAGTTTAAAGAGCCTTGATGCTTACGGCATGTATGTCCGAAGTTTCAACGCACAAACAGGACTGGTTGAGGACGAACCGGAAGTAAATGCTGAAACCGTGCTGACCATCAGGCTTACCATCGAGAGTGATTTGGAACCCTCATGGACGCTGGTATCGGAACGCGCCGAAGCGCAGGGGCTGACACGAAGCCTTAGTTGGGGTGATCGTGTGCGCCTAGCACCGACACGCCTCGGTGTAACCTCTGACCATCATTTAAGCTGGCGTCGCGGTTCCGTACTCAATCGTATCTCAGAAGAACAGGCTGATGCTTCTGCGGTAATGGTGAAGGCAGCACGTGATGCCCGTGCCGCATTTGATAATGAAGAGAACGACCAACTTAACGAAACATTGGCAACTGTGGCAGCCACAGCCAAGGAGCTTGGTATTCATACTGGGGACACTGTGAAAGCAATGCTGGATGCGTATTCAGTTTCATTTAGCGGCGGATCAATTTCACTTCACGACCATGATGGAATTCCGCTACGCGGACTTGGCACTGGTTCGACACGTCTCCTTATTGCAGGTCTTCAGAAGAAAGCAGCCGATCAATCCACAATCATTCTGATTGATGAACTTGAGTATGGGTTAGAGCCGCACAGGATTATTCGTCTTTTGAGTTCTTTAGGTGCAAAGGAAGCCGAGCCTCCGCTACAGGTCTTTATGACAACGCATTCCCCCGTTGCATTGCGAGAACTATCTGGAAATCAGTTATACGTGACAAGACAGATTGCCGATAAGCATGACATCCAAGCTATAGGCACCACACATGATATTCAGAGCACTATTCGTCTGTACCCTGACGCGTTTCTCGCGCCTTCCGTTATCATCTGCGAAGGGGCAAGCGAAGTCGGTCTTATCCGTGGCATAGATCAACACTGGACGGCCACCGCAGGAAAATCCATCAATGCTTATGGAGTGGCGCTTGTGGATTGTGGGGGTGGCGAGGCTGATAAACCATACAAGCGGGCTGCTGTTTTCCAAGCCTTAGGTTATCGAACCGCCATAGTCAGAGATAGCGATCAGCAACCCAATGAAGCCATGCAAAATGCCTATATCACGAATGGTGGAACGGTTGTCGCATGGCAAGCGGGTCGGGCACTTGAAGACGAACTGTTCATGAGTTTAACCAATGATGGGGTTCAGAAGCTGATCAATCGCGCCATTGAATTGCATGGTGAAGAACGCATTGACCAGCATATTCAAACTGTATCAAATAATGCTCAAACCCTCATATCCATCCGGGCCGAAGCTGCATTTGATGGCGTCAGCCGTGAGAGCCGCCAAGTACTCGGTCTGGCGTCCCGCAGAAGAAAAGTAGGGTGGTTTAAGTCCGTTTCGTGGATGGAAGGTGTTGGGCGGGACATCGTTGGCCCAGACCTTGTTAACTGTGACCCAGCCTTTAAATCTCTTATTGGCAATATCTTTACTTGGGCGACCACGGCTGATGGCTGACATTGACCTTCTCGCAATTGACCGTGGTACTGTCACCGCACCAGCAGGGTGCGGAAAAACACACCTCATTGCCGAGGCTCTAACGCGGCACTCTGATGCCAAGCCAATTTTGGTGCTTACACATACCAACGCTGGGGTTGTCGCTCTGCGTTGGCGTCTTGACCGCATTGGCGTTCCTTCAAAATCCTATCGCTTGTCCACGATTGACGGATGGGCAATGCGGCTGACTTCAACCTTCCCAATGAGGAGTGCAATTGACCCTGCCATTCTCAAGTTATCAAACCCTAGCACGGACTACCCGAACATACGTGTTGCAGCCATCAACCTCCTGCAAACAGGGCATGTGAAAGATGTCCTTGCTGCCAGTTATTCTCGGCTCATTGTTGATGAATACCAAGACTGCTCAACTCGTCAGCATGCCGTCGTAGCTTACGCTGCCCAGACTTTGCCGACATGTGTGCTGGGTGACCCTATGCAGGCGATTTTTGGATTTGGTATCGACGGCCTAGCGAAGTGGGAAGACGAGGTGTGTTCTTACTTCCCATTGGCTGGCGAATTGTCAACGCCATGGCGATGGATTAACGCTAATTCCGCGCCGTTGGGTGATTGGCTTCTTGAAGTGCGCCACAAGTTATCACATGGCGAACCCATTGACCTCAGGGCTTCACCCGCCGCTGTGAACTGGGTGGAACTTGATGGTACGCAGGACCATCAAAGATGCTTGATGGCAGCAAGGGTGTTGCCGCCTGATAATAGTGGTCATGTCCTAATTATAGGCGACAGCACCAACCCCGATAGCCAGCGTAAATTTGCCAGTCAGACACCCGGTGCTGTTGCTGTTGAGGCTGTGGACCTGAAGGACCTCGTCCTCTTCGCACGTAATCTGGACCTTAACGCACCCAATGCGTTGGAACGGTTAGCTCAATTCGCTCAAAGTGTCATGACCAATGTGGGCGCTGCTGACCTCGTTCGACGTGTCCAGTCGCTCGCTCGTGGTACGGCACGTAAACCTCCGTCAGACGTAGAGCGTGCCGCGCTCGCATTTGCCCAAGCACCCCTACATCGCACAGCCAGTGATTTACTGGTTGAGATTGGCAAAGAGGGTGGTGTGCGAACATACCGCCCCGCAGTCTTACGGGCCTGCATAAAGGCATTACAGGCGTGCGATGGCCCAGACGGTCTTAGCTTCTACGAAACAGCCATTCAGATGCGTGAGCAAAACCGACTAATCGGACGGCCATTGCCAAAACGCGCTGTCGGCAGCACGCTTCTTTTAAAGGGGCTTGAGGCTGAAGTGGCTGTAATTCTCAATGCCAACGGGTTGAATTCTAGAAACCTCTATGTCGCCATGACACGCGGATCGATGGCGCTATCAATCTGCTCTTCAACACCGATTTTGAACCCCCGCTAAATTTGCCTACAAGGGCAGCCAATGATGACAGGCCACTGCACGTCAGCTTCGGGCGGGAAAGGAAGTTGTCTGGTTCTCACTGGTCCCAGTAAAGGGTTTCCTTGCCATTTTCATCTTGTCGCACCTCTAAGCCTGAAACCTTTCTGGCAATAAGGAACGGGTTATGGCCGCAGGTAACGCTCACCAATTGCGTTGCAGGCCTGCCACTAATTGTAATTTTTCTAACGTTGAACTCCGCCGGGTATGGATTGTGCTTACGTGGCCCAGCACGCGCTGCGTCAAGTTTGTCGCTGAGGCTATAACATGCGTCTGAATAAAGGCGTTCGATGTGCTTGCCGACCGCCTTTTCTGTGAGACGTGGGTCAAGTATTGACGCAACCTCACCGTGACGCTCATCGCGTTTATCGCTACCCTCCCACGTAATCAGCCAAGCTTTCATTCGATCTCTCCAAGCAAAGGAGCAGGCAGCTATTTCTTACTTGCTGTCTCTAAGTGTCCAGCAACATCTTGGGCTAAATCCACATAGGCATCGTAAATTTTCAGGTGGTACTCAAGCATACTGATCCGTTGTGAAAGTTCTTGCTTGTCCCACTCGCCCCTATCCATGCACATGCGATCAGCCACTACAGTTTCAAACTCATAGTATAGCCTAACTATCTTTTCTGAGATAGGAGGTGGGAGCGTCCCGATGCGTGCAAGGTTCGAGTAATAGACGCTACGGGCAGGGTTCATCTCAAAACTGATGTTGGGCATAGCTACAGCGTTACCCTGCTTAATACTATCCAGTGTGTCTTCGTACATTGAACGATAACCAAGCGCCTCCTCGACATGAAGGGTGGCCCGGACTTCCGCCAGAAGCGCCGCTGCCAATCCCCTGCTGCTCCGGGCCTCACGTTTCCGTTCTTGGATAGAGGTTCCAAATTGTGAAATGACGCCACCAACAACGGCACCAGCAAGGCCAATGCTTGCAGCCATAAGCGCGCCGATATTTTGGTTGATAATGTCCATGTTCAGTTTAGGCCTCAGTCTGCTTACTTGGCTTCGTGGATCGTTACTCGGATATGCGCTCGATAAGTTAAAGGCCTCTTGTTAATCAAAAGGGCAGAACGTCTAACACGTCCTTCACCCACCCAAACTTGCCCTTAAGAAATCCCCAGAGCCCCGTGTCGAGCAGATACCAAAAGGTAAAGGCGATTGTTGTCGAAATCGCAATTGACGTTTTCCAGTACCTTGAGGCCGCCGCCCATATGATGCTTTTGAACTTAACGGCGTAATACTCATCGTCGAATGCAGGTATATTCATAAAGCTAGGAGAGAAGTCTACATGTGAGGCTGTTTCAAGTTCTTTGATGTACTTCACCCGATCAACGCTTTCATCAAAGTGGTGATGTGCAGAAACGTCATCGTGCTCAATGAAGGCTACTCTGAAGAACTTATCCCCTACGTCAATTCGCCTTGGCCTGTCTGAGAAGTTGATAAGGGCCGTGCTGATTGGCCCAGAAAACATTGGGTCTATGATCCCTACGTTAAGGGCCAATAGACCTGATCTCGTGTAAGACGTTCTTAAGGTTGCAAGTCCCGTCACGTTGTTTGGCAAGTCGAAATCTTCTTTGGAGAGCACCCAGACCATCTCCCTAGGTTCTAGGAAGTACGCCGCCGGTCTTTCGTTTTTATGAATATCTTTGCCAACCGGAAATATGTCACTAACGGTAATGTCATAGGTACTGTTCTTTAGGTTGCTCTCGCAGCCATTTTTTATGAAACCCCTATCTAGTATCGCCTTACCTGTAATCATGCCCGCCCCTTCAAATGCCTCTTCATTGCAACCTTATTGCCTTCGCCCACTATAGGGTTGCGTGGGAACTACTTCTAGTAGCAAACTTGCTCACAAGCATTTAGGTCGTGCTTTGTTTAACCCATGGCTGTTTGATGTTTGAATGACCTCTCTGAACTAGGTACAAATGACCATGACAACCAAGATTGCACTCAAGAGACTTACCAAATCAGACCTGACCATCTTCGAGTGGCAGTTCCGGAACCGTAATGCGGGCAACCAGAAGTCTATCAACCTCAACGCCGATGTCTTCGTGGACCAGCTTTACCCGCTCGCCGACAGCCATGTACCCACCGAAGGTGTCCCGGTGCCTGTCACTATTTATGGCCCGGGTGTTAGCAATGGAGTTCGCGTCGCGAGTACCATTACGCCAAAAAGCGAAGCGACAAACCAGAAGAACTGGCGACTAGGCGGGCCGCTTATCCATGACCCGGTTGATACGCCCGATAGGTTTCATGTTCTCGAACCCGGCGATCTCGTCCTCATGAGTTTTAACGGTGATCCTATTCCTACCGAGGCAAGCCTAGTGTTTGTTGCCCACGGCCACCCAAACGAAGCACCTCTCCATGCGGCCCTTGATGAGTTTATCCCGGGCGGTAAAAGGACAATGGTTCAGCTTGCCAGTGGCGACCTTGAAGCGGTGGCTGCCTCTGTACCACTGCCAGCAGGCCATCCCTTCCCCGATGCCGTTCTAGAAGGTGGCGAGGCGGACATTGAGGATGCCAGTTTTGGCAGTGAGGCCGGGGTCCGACGGGCAACAGGTGGTGGGCGAAGGAATGTCTCTGCCGCAGAACTAGAACAAGCTCGCACGAACGCGCAGAGGATAGGACGAGACGGTGAGGTGCTTGTAAACGCATACCTAACCGCACTGGTGGGTGCTGGCACCCTGACCGAGGCCACATGGCTGGCTGATGACAATGCCGCCGCCCCGCTCGATTTCCACGTCACTACGCCAAACGGCAATGGAACTTGTATCGACGCAAAGAGCACTACGGGTCCCTTCCGACGAAACTTTCATATCTCTGCGGCTGAGGTCGCTTATGCAGCGGCATCTCCCGAGCCTTATGTCATCTATAGGGTATTTGAACTGAACGAGGAGGGGGCGCGGCTAAGGGTGTCTGACGACATTCGCCCTGCGGCTCAAAGTCTCATCAAGTCCCTAGGTGGACTTCCTAAAGGGTATAAGCCTGACAGCTTTAGTGTTGCCCCTGATAGCCACAATTGGAGCGATGAGGTTCCGCTTGTGTGGCCTGACGAGTAGGGTAGCAGTCTACTCAGCCGCAGTTGACTGGCGAGTTTTACTAAGGGCCGCAGTCAACGACACCTTGATTTCTTCAGCAATCTTCATTGCCATCATCGGTGGGACAGCATTGCCGATTTGACGGAATGCAGGGTTCATGGTTCCTGCAAAAACAAATCCATCTGGGAAACTCTGTAAGCGTGCCGCCTCTCTCGGTGTAATCACACGACCCTGCTGGCTATCATAGTGAATGTGGGAATACGTATCCTTACCTATGTGGGCCATCAGCGTTCTTGAAGGGCCGTCCTCACGCAGTTTCCACCAGCGGTTTGGAAACGACCCCACTGGGTAAGGTGGCACCATCTGCCTATGCAAAGTATTCCACTCATCACTGTCGCGCTGCAGACCACGGTGCTTAGCTTCAACCTCAAACAGTGCGTTCGCAACTTTGTTGGCAGCGGGATATTCATCGCCCTGCCGCATAGCCTCGAAGATAGGCGTATCTCTCGGTAGGCACCGAAGTACGTGATCGTAAATGCCTTCACCAGCCTCAAATCCCGGCCAAGTGCGTTGTTGCAAGGCATACGTGGACAGCTTTGACTGTGGTATTTTCCGATACTTCAGAAGTTCCGTAAAACGTCGTGCTCCGCGTTTTAACTTACCTTCCTTGTGCAGCGTGATCGGGGGCAAGTCATGCAATGCCTCTTTGGTTGAAATTGCCGGGGGTAAGTCTGTATGTCCAACATCGGCTTGCACATAATGGCTCTCTGTAGCTGCTTTAATGTGCTTCAACGCAACAATGCGCGTTCTGCCATAGCCTTGCGGGAGTTCGCAGTGGTGCGTTGGTTGTGGGAAGCTGATCGTAGCGTTTAGTTCTTTCCTAAAGGCAATCAAAAACACACGGTCACGCATCTGCGGAACACCGTGATGGGCGCTGTTAATTAAGGAGTAGCGGGCCTCATAACCCATCTTATCAAGTAACTCAGAAACTTCTTCGGCGATGTTATGCTTGCCGAAGTTCATGATGTCAGGAACGTTCTCCATGAGAAGTGCAAGCGGTTGTAGCGCGGTCACGTAATCCATATAGCGAAGGTAAAGGTTCGCTCTGGGGTCCACTTTGAACGCTTCAGGGTGTTCAGCAACCTCGCGCAGTTTAGCCCGTCCAACACGTGCATATGCTTGGCACGGAGGGCCGCCAACGAGGACATCAAAAGCATCCTGCGGAGTGCCTAACCCAAGTTCTTCAACAAACTGTTCAGGATCAATTTTGGTGATGTCTCTAGCTTTGGAATGTAGTGCCATCTCTTCTTCAGAGGCACCTTTACAAAAGTTCATCGCATGCGACTGCGCGGCACGCTCATCTATTTCCATAGACGCTGTAATTTCAAAGCCTGCGCTGCTAAAGCCCAAACTGATACCACCGCAACCTGCAAACAGGTCAAGCACCCTTAGCTTGGCCGATGGGTTGCTAGTTAAGCGGTCAATTTTACGCCAGATGGCTAAATTTTGGTTCTGCTGTGTCATTGTTTAATCCATACCACAATTTACTGCGTAGGTAATCCCACAGGTTCCTACATGTTGTGTTTTCTCTTTTTCATGTGAGGTAACCGTTTTAATAGCTGATGAACCGACTGAACATGCCATGCGCCGCCCTCTCGACTTGGGATGGCCCGCGTGTTTAAGGCCTCGGTGATGGCTCGAATAGTCGTGTGTCCTTCAGCCCCTATCTCGGCAATAACGGACGTGAGGGTTCGTGCAAAAGCTTCAGCCTCGGCCTTGTTTCGTTCTGCCAGAACCTTCCCATTAACCCCCAGCACCACGCCCCGCGCCTTAGCGGCTGCAAGGGCAGCTTTAGTGCGCTGGCTGATCCTACGGCCTTCCTCTTCCGCCATAGCGGCGTAGACGTGCAACATGAACCTGTCGGCTGTCGGCATGTCCACGGCTAGAAAGTCCACACCCGTCTCCATCAGGCCGCTCACGAAATGAACATTGCGGGCTAGGCGGTCCAGCTTGGCGATCATTAGCTTGCCTTTGATCCGTTTTGCATGAGCGATAGCTTCAGCTAGTTCAGGGCGGTCCTTACGCTTGCCGCTTTCGATCTCTGTGTATGATCCGGTCAGAAGCCAACCTTTGGCCTGTAAGAAATCGGACACGGCTTTCTGCTGGGCCTCTAAGCCCAAGCCGGATTGCCCCTGCCGACTGGTGCTGACCCGGAAATATGCAATGCAATTAATTGCATTGGGGTCATGGTGTTCATGGGTAAAGGAAGGTTTAGGCATGAACAGGCCCTCCTTAATCTTTATTTCTGAGGATTAAGTCACGCAAAACCGTGCGATGACATTGTTGGGGGTCGTGACACGAACACAACAGCGTCAGAACCTCACCGCGCTCATGTCGTTCTCTGAGTTCCGTGATTAAGCCGGACTGCTGTTCCATTTCGCCGATGTATTTATCCCGCCAGCTTTCTTCAATTAAGCGCGGGTCGCGTTTAGGCAACTGGTACTGTTTTTTGACCCATGCCAAAAGTTGAGCAGATGGGGCAAGGTCCGGTAACCACGCATCGAACTGTCGTTTATCGCACCCACGAGGCCAGTACCTCATGACAAGCAAACGAGAGCCATCTTCCGGGCCTGCGTTAAGCCGACAGTGTTTGGATATGTGTATGGGCATTGAAGCCACCTGATTTGTTGAACTGGGTATTCAACAATCTTAACCGTCAGGGGACCCTGAGAACACTAATTTATTCAATGAAAACAACGCATTAATGAGTCTATGAGGAGGCACTCAACCCAATCATGTCATTGCGGAGACGCTGTAGGCTAACAAGGTTTTTCAGAGCCTTCTGCTTTACACGGTAATCGTCTGTGCTCGACAAAGACGTCCACAATTCGTTTTCAATTACGTCAAGACGATGCAGGCCCTCACCCCTATCACGCCGAAGGGTGCTTACTGTGCCGTCTAATTCCCAACGGGCATGAACCCGCTCAATGTAACGGTCCAACTGACGGTAATTTTCAATTCCCAATAGTTCCATCAACTGATGCTTGGCTTGAACACCCTTCATCATCAGAAGTTCAACACGCAGCACCTGTTGTTCATCCCTCAGGGTGCGGTCTTTCTGTGTTGGCTCAGGCGGAATATCCATCTGGGCTATATCGATGGTATTGGCATTACGACCTATGGCCTTAATCTCAACATACCTTAGCTGTGGTTGTTGCGTCGCCATCGGATTACTTCCTCGTTATACCGTAGTGTTTCATAGCCTACAGTTATTGTAAAATGACACCATTAGCGGTCTAATTCATTCGTACAGTATAGTCACTTCTGTATACAGCCAGTATGTGGCATTTCGTTGTACCAATTAAGGGCTAACTCAGCATGTTTGGCGAGAACATGGATATTCGGAATGTCCCCCAATTTAAATGCCGAACTGTGTTCTTCAACATACTCTATGAATTGGTCCCACATCATCACTGCGACGCGAATGATAACTTCCTCATTGTCTCCTAACTTCGTTTGCAGAATTTTTGCACTATTGAAATCAGGACCAGCGAAAGGCGTCGAAGTGAGGTTTGGGTAGCAGCCGTCAAAGGTTTCGCGCCATAACTCCTCAATCTCATTCAATGTAAGATAGATTGATGATCCTTCATTATAATAGCTCTCATTGGGGGAATAGTTTTTGGCCTTTGGCAAAACCTTTTCCTTCTCGTTCTTTCCTTCGATATTATCCTTATTAAGGGGTGTAATTTGACCACTCAGACTGACCGTTTCCGCATCACAGTGTTTGGTGTTTTTTTGACCACTGTCAGTGGTTACTTTTAAGCCGCTCTGTGTTGTTTTTTCTAGGAGCCTGATAAAAGTCATCGGCCATTTGTCACGCTTATTATACTTCCAGTACCTGACCTCTATCAGTTTCAGTTTTTCCAACTGTTGAACGGCAGCTTTGTATCGGCTGAGTGTTAACCCTGTTTCTTCAAGCCAGTTGCCGCGTGTTTGCGCTACCCACGTCTGAGCATTTCTCTCAGTCAACGTATCTTCATATTCAAACCGATACTGGATTTGAAGAAGAAGCACGCCTGCATTGACGCTGCCTTTGGCTGCATTGATGCAGCCAGCAAGTGGGCTTGGATTGCGCCTAAAGCGTTTGGGGGTGTTGTCAGTCATGACGCCCCTCGTCCACTCTGTGGCTGCTGAGCCATGTGTCGAATGCTTTAAGGTCGATTAAGACACGTCGGCCAACACGGATGATCGCAACTGATACTCCATTGCCCCCCGTTTTTTCACCTCTGGAATTTACTCTGGGGTGGTCGTCATAAATAAGATGCCGGACACAGCTTTCTGTCAACCATGGGTACTGTGGAAGTGCCGCCAATTGCCTAACGGTCACATAAACATTTTCTTGAAACTCGTATTCCTTAAAAGACATCACCAATCCTCCTTGACCTGTCGTGATCGTCACGTATCAGGTTAGAAGGGGCAGTCGGTTTGAAAAATATACGGCCTTTCGGAATTAGATCAGTTTATCAGATCAGTTGTTTTACGAGCGCAGGCCAATCAATTTTGGGCAGTACATCTTCACCCTTTTTGGGGCGTCCGGGCTGTGCAGGCCACATGTCTTTGAGATACCGTCGAATTGCCATTTCACCATATCCGGGGAGTGATCTGTCAGCCATGTGACTTGGTAAGTCTACGAGTAATCGAGCGACTTGGGTTTTGCGAATTGCTGGATGCTGCCTTTTGATAATGGCTGCGGCATACCTATAGACACGTTTTGCTTCAGCGTTCATTGCTGAGGGTCCAGTCGTTACACCATCCTTGAGGTAGGCATCATTTACTGGCCTATGAAATGCTTTTCCTTTTTCAATCATGTGCCTCATTATCGTGCCGGGTATAAACTGAGCCTCATCATCCCCAACATTTGGAACTGCGTAAATTCTTTGCCGATCAAATTCTTTGACAAGCCAGTAGTATGTCTTCGCATGCCTCGCTGTTGATTTTTCTGACAGTGATTTTTTGATAGTTTGGGGGTCAAGGTTGTGAACATAACAAGCAGCCTCAAACAACGACCATGTTGACATCATTGTGCCAATTAAAACGGCTGGTTTAAGTGTCATGATGAGCTATCCCCAAACACCTTCTTATTCATCCGCTCAACAACACCAGCCGTATGAGGGTCACTCAGGTGGGCATAGCGTTTGACCATGTCATAGGTTTTGTGACCAAGGATTTCGGCAATCTCTGCTGGGGTTGCACCGTTCATAGCGAGGTAAGACCCTGCGGTATGACGTAGGTCGTGGAATTTGAAGTCTGTCAGTCCAGCACGTTTTAGTGCGGCTTCCCATGCACTGCGAATGTCGATGGGCCAATCGCCCTTGGGGCTGGGAAAGAGGTAAGTGGTGCTGTTTGAGCGTTTGTGTCGATGCTCTTCAAGCAGATCAAGAACAAGTCCGGTAAGAGGGACGGCTCTGGGTTCAGAATTTTTGGTTTCAAACAGATAAGCAACACCCCGCGTTAGATTAACATTGTCCCAAGTCAGCGTCAGGATTTCATTTTTACGCATTCCGGTTGAGATGGCGATCACGACGACAAGGAAGAGGTAGGGGTTACTGCTTTCGTTGCAGGCTTCTATAAGTTCTGCACGTTCTGTATCGGATAAATACCGGGTACGGCCGTTGGCTTCTTTGAATTTCTTTACCGCAAGGACCGGGTTGTGGTCAATCCAGCCCCATTCTTTCATTGCCACGGTCATGACGTGGGAGAAGACGGCTAGGTAACGATTTACGGTTCCTAAACTTCGTTTGTTGCCGCCTTGGACTTTGTCTTGGGTTAAACGGTCTCGAACAGTCACAATGCGTGGCGGGTGTAAGTCAGAAAGTTTGATGCCCCCAATTTCATCTCGCCAGCGTATAAGCTGGGCCTCTTGAACGGGGGCTGATTTTGGTTTTAGGGGCAGGACCGTTTCTATGTAGCGATCAATGGCTTCGCCGACGGTATGCTTCTTAGCCTCAGCATATTTAAAATGTCGGTTTTGTCTTATGTCTGCCTCTTGGTCAGCCGCCCATTTTTTTGCATCTGTCTTTCGATCAAACGTAGCCGACGTCGGCGCGTGTCCTTTGCACCGAACTTGGGCGCGATAAGTGGCTTTCCCAGACTTGGAAACACGCTTGTCGATAGAAGCCACAATCGCACTCCTTTGCAATGACCGTTGTCCGTATTGTACCTAGATTACCGCCTTTAGCCACTGGTGTTTGTGCCACCAGTGTGCCGCAGCCCATATTTGGGCTGTGTTGTATCTTCTAAGTCATTGAAATTATGGTGCGCCCGGCGAGATTTGAACTCACGACCCCCAGATTAGGAATCTGGTGCTCTATCCTGCTGAGCTACGGGCGCCCCGGTGTGTGGCCCTGTGTTTCGGCCACCGTGTGGGATGGCTTATAGCACAGAATGCGGCTTGGAAAACACCATTGCGCTGTACCCTCAAAAGCTCTGCTTGACCTCAACGAACACGCGGTCATTGTCGCCAAGGCCCTTGAACGGGCTGCGGGTGCCGTCGTGATAGATCGTCACGCCGCCGGTGACGCTCAACGCATCTTGTAAATCATATTCGACTGAGGCGCGGGAGAAACCACCGCCACTATTAAGCGGGGAAATGCGCGTGGTCAGCGCGGTGACGTGCACGCGATCATGCATATAGTCGCCGGAAAAGCGCAGGGCGTATTCTTGGGAATTGGATTTAAAACCCTCGGCGCTGAGTGCGGCGGTCCAGCCATGCAGGTGACGGTTGGCGGCTTCAAAGCTGACGCTGGCGTTATCGAGACCGGAATACTCAATTCCGGCCAGAACGTCGCTGCGCCGAAAGTCCTTGCTGGGCACGCCCTGGGTTTGCAGACCCGAAGTGCTGGCCGCTTCGCCCCTCACCAGCCAATTCCCCAGTGCGACATCGGCGCTGATGCCGAGCATGTTGACGCGGGAATGGCGGATGCGACTTTCGCTGTCGACGGTTTCTTTGTGCCCCGCATCGTCAAACATGTTGGCGGCTTGAAATGACAGGTCCCAGCCGGAAAAGTTGCCGCGCAGCTGGGCGGCCAGTTCCATGTTGTTGAGTTCGTCTGCTGGCAAATCATCTTGTGGTGCCGCACCGTTGCGGCTGTCGTAAGGACTATAGGACGGGGCATTTTTGTTGAAGCGAATTTGCGGAATCGCCAACGCGGTCGCGGTCCATGGCCCAGTGACATAGTCCACACGGGCCATCGCCAGCGGTAAGCGGATGTCTTCGATATCGACCATACCCAACTCACGTCGATCCAATGGGTTGATGACGTCAACGACACGCAAATTTTCCGATGTTCCCCAAACGATGATTTGGCGACCAATGGTCAGCTCAAGTTCATCGGTGAGGCGCGCACTGGCATAAAGTTCGCCGAAGTTTACATCGCGCTCGAACGAATTTTTGACCGTGGCGTTGTAGTTTCCGCGCCCGCGCACGGTGTAGACCAAATCATGTGCAAGGCTGGCTTCGGCGAAAATCCGGACAGGCACGGCAAATTGGTCGGGCAGGTTTCCCTTGAGTTTAAACGTCGCCTTGGGCCGTGCGCGGCTTAGCCCTCGTTTATCGGATTCTCCAACGGCTGGGGCATTTTGGGTGTAGTCGTAAGCCGCCGAAAATGAAACGCTGCCAGACATCGACCAGGGAGAGGGCGGCTGTACGGTCATGGGCTCAGCCGGCTTCGGTTGCGTTGCCAGGGGCGTGTCGTCGAAACCGCCTAAGGCATCGTCTAAGGCGTCCTGGGCGAGTGCGGGCAAACTCATGCCAAGGCTGAGGCTCAATAAAACCGGAAGGGCGGCGAACACTTTCATCGGGGACTACAGACCCTTTTCCAAGCGGCGCAAGGTGAACAGGTTGTCGTTTAGGTCTTGGTCGTAATGCACGTTTGAAAATGTCAGGTTGGTTTTGTGCTCGATGATTTTGTTTTTCTTGGTGGTCATGGACATGGCGGTGACGGTCCACACGCCATTGATCTGCTCAAGCCCGGTGACGTCCAGGTACTTGAGCTTGTCGCCGCTATCGGTCCAATGCACGGCGCGCACGATGATGAAGTTATCCTGGCGCACGAACGCAACGGATTTTTTGTATCCGGTGCTGTCGATTTCATCCTGGGTTTTGGGTAAGGCTTCAATGACCCAGGTCTTGGCGCCGCGAACCTCAACTTCTTTTAAAATTTTGAAATCATAGGCGTCGAGATTTTTGCGCGTCATGTCGGAATAATTGAAATCAGACCCCATGAAGCTGCCGGACTTGTCGGTGCTGGCGATGCGCTTGGTTTTTTTCAGCGCGGGCAGGAATAGCCACTGGTCATCGTCTTTTACGTAAGCGTCAAAATCGTAGGTGAGAAATCCGGTGTCCTTCACATCTGCGGGGGCGAGAAAGAACATGATGCGGCGTCGGTCTTCTTCTCCTTTATCCGTGATCAAGTCCTTGTCGAACGATTTCATTTCACGAATGCGGGTGTCGCCGTTCTTGTCGATCAGCACCATTTTCATTTCGGCGACGCGGTTGTCGCCGTCGTCACGGTCATCGACCTTGACCATAATGTCGCGGGCACTCAGGTTTTCGGCATGGACAGGCACAGCGACAAAGCCGATGGCGATGGCAAAAAGGGCTGCAAGTATGGTCTTCATGATCGGAACTCCGTCCTTAAAACTTAATATTCTTTGTCATCGGGGATCAGGTGCGCCTTGTCGAGCACCTTCATCAGAGCCGGGGCCAGGAAGGTGTCGGACAGCAGGGCCAAGATGATCGTTATGCCCGTCAACCATCCAAAATTAATCAGATTTTGTAGTGTCGAGAAGGTGTAGACAAAAAAGCCCAACGACAGCACCACCGACGTCACCAGCATGGCTCGCCCGGTGCTGAGCAGGCTTTCACGAATGGCGGTTTCGACGCTGCCGGTGTTGTGATGGTAGCGGCGGTAGTTGTGCAAAAAGTGGATCGTGTCATCCACCGCCAAGCCGATGGCGATGGAACCGATCAACATGGTGAACAAATCCAGCGGCACATCCAGCCATCCCATCACGCCCAAAGTCACCACGATGGGTGAAAGGTTAGGAATCATGCTGATAAAACCGATACGGATATTGCCAAGGAACACGATCATCATCAGCGTAATGACCCCAGCCGCGATGATGTAGCTTTCGCCCATGGAATAGATGGTCGCTTCCATGGTGCGGCCCAACAAGGCATTCATGCCGGTCACCGTGATGTCAACCTCATCGCCGAGAACGGCGCGGAATTTTTCGGTGAGCACCTTATCTAAATCTTGTAGATGGACCGAATCCACCCAGGGCATCTTGGCGGTGAAGCGGGCTTTCTGAAATTGGCTGTCGACGAAATCTTCCATATCGTCGGACCCGGTGTTTTCGAACAGGAACAGTTCCTGCGCGATCAACGCGCGGTCCTTGGGGATGGCGTAATAGGCTTCGTCGTTGGCGTGCAGCGCGCGGTTTGATTCCTTCAAAATGTCAGCCAGCGACAAGGTCTTGCCCACTGTAACGAATCCGGTGTCCAGCGTGCTGATGTCGTGGTTGAGCTGCTCAAGCCCGGCCATGATTTTGGGATCGTACAGGCCGTTAACTTTTTTCGTGTCGACCACAATTTCAATGGCGCTGGCACCCTTGAGGCGATCATCGATCAAGTCGAGAGCTAGCCTCGAGGGCTCTTCAAGCGACAACCATTTGAACGGTTGATGAGAAAACCGTAGTTGCGTCATACCCGCGATGGATATACCCAAGATGACGGCGCAGATGCCCAAGATCAGCCACGCGCGCCGAGTGGTGAAGCTTGCGATCCACAGCAACACTGCGTCCATGCGGTCATGGCGTTTTATGGCACGGATGCTGGACTTTGCTTTCAGCGGTAACAGGCTGAGTGCGGCGGGCAAAAAGGTCAGGTTCAAAAACAGCGACAGTAAAATTCCCGATGCCGCGATCATGCCAAGGTCGGCGATGGGCGCAACCTCGGCCCCGGAAAACGACGCCAAACCTGCGGCGGTGGTGAGCGACGTCATCACGATGGGCAGGCCCGAATGTCCCATGGCGTAGACCACACTGTCATGACGCGTATGTCCGTGTTGCACATGGCGGAAAAATATTGCCAACAAGTGAACCGCTGCCCCGACCCCGACCGCCAACAAGAATGATGGCAAAATCTGCATCGGCAGGGTGAAGGCGGTGCCGCTTAAAGGCAGCAGGCCGAGGGTGCCAGCCACCGACATAATGACCACAACGATCGGCAAGATCACACCCGATGGGCGGCGGAACATCAGCATCAACACAAGGGCGATAACGCCGAGCCCTATTAGGGTGAAGCGTTTCATATTGGTCTGCATGGCCTTTTTCAGGGCATCGGCTACGACCGGAGAGCCGGAGACGTAAACTTTAAAATTAGGCTCATCGTAGGCATAAGCGATTTTTTCTACCGCGCGTACGAGTTCAGAGTTTTCGGCATCGGTAAGAAATTCGCGATCGACCGGGGTGTCGCCGCCGGGCGCACTGAGATCGTCGAACCCACCCAAAGCATCGACCTCGCCACCGACATCGCTGTAGGCGTTGGTGCGGATCACGATGGCGGTGATGTGATGATCTTCTGACAGCAGGGTGTTTTCAAACAGCGGGTTGGCGTAAGCGCGCTGGCGTTTTTGTTTGATCTCGGCGGGGGTGGTGGGCCAGTCTTGGAACAAGTCCTCGACCAGCAACTCGTCTTCCTTGCCAAAGGTATTGCGCGCGTTGATTAGGCTGGTGATGTCGTCAAGATGCGGGGTTTTGCTCTTCAGTTCGGTGTGCAGAGCGCGCAGCTTGTCGAGAAAATCAGGGGTGAAGACATCGTCAGTTTCGATCGCCACAACGACCAACTCATCACGGCCGAATTGATTGCGAAATTGGTTATAGGCCAATAGCGCTGGATCCGTTTTGTGCAGGAAACTTTCGGTCGCTGTATCTATGACGATCTTGGGAATGTTGGACCCCAGCGCGCCCACGACCATCATCGACAAGATAAGAACGATCCAGGCGCGCCGCGTGATCAGACGGGCGAAGGCTTCAAAACCGTTTTCAATGCGAAGGCGAAGTGTTTGCACCATGTTAGATCTCTCTCGGCGTTGGGGATGCGCCGACAGCACCCAGCAGCATGTCTGCTATGGCGTTCGCGGCTTCGTTTATGGTCATTTCCGTGTTTAGGGATGAGCCTTTGGGCGCCAGGGCACCAACACGGCGACGGATCGGTCCGGCAGTGGTGTAAAGGGTGCACGCTCCCACCAACATCATATGCACCAGAAATGGATTGACGGGCTTGAAGCGGCCTTGTGCCGCACCCTCGGTCAAGGTTTTTTCCAGCGCGCCAACCGTGCGGCCCATTAGGGGCAATACGTTGTCGGGCAAGTTGCGGCCGCCATTGGCGATTTCGCGCAGCATGATGGCGGAAAAATATTCAGGATGATCGCCCTCGATCAGGATCGTAGTGAAGGCCCGCACCCGTTGTTCGGCGTCATCGATGGATTCGAGCATTTTTTGCAGGGCAGCAACCTTGGTGGAAAATATCCGTTCCAGAACGGCCCCATACAGGGCCTCCTTGCCGCCGATACGGTAGTACAGCGTTGCCTTGTTGACGTTGGCGTCTTTGGCGATCTCGTCCACGCGCGCGCCCTCATAGCCCTTGTCGGCAAAGGCGGCGGCGGCGACATCCAAGATGTCGTCGTTGGACGGCATGGCGCGTGTCGGAACGGAAGATAGGGCTGTGTTCATGTTTTTAACCAAACAGTTTAACCAATTGGTTGGAATATGGCCAAGCGCATAATAATTGTCAATTCGCTAAACCGAAAGACTCTAATGTATTGAATTATCGGTATATATTTTGGTTAATTGAAGAAATCGACCGGCATTGAGTAGTAGATCGTGGCTGATTCCGTGCCTGGGTTGGTTTTACCGAGAGAGGCATTGGAATAATGCGAGACGGCAATGCCCAGGCGTGAGCGGTCATCGAAACGATACGCGGCTTCCAGCTGAGAACGAAATTCCAGCGCATAGTCGAGATCGAGCTTTGTGTTGCCGCCATGATAATAGTGCGGCGCGAAGCTGGGGGTGATGACGATGCGCTTGCCCAGATAGATGTCCATCAAAATGCCCGCACCCAGAAACACCTGGGTGGTGTCATTTTTGGAAACGGCGGCCGCGACGAACGGTTTGACGAGGCCAAACAGTTTTTTGTCGTGGCGGTATTCCATCCGCACTTCGACGCCTTCGTCCTTTTGACGGTTCCAGTCATAGGTGCCGGCGCCAAACGACAAATACGCGGGGTCTTCCGCCTGCGCGGTTGAGGTGACGGTGGTGCCGACGGCGCCAATCAAAACGAAACCCGCAACCGCAATTTTGGTGGTGATGGCTTTAACGGCACGCATGTGGATAGTCCCCTTGCTCCCTGGTGAGGGCATTTAAAGGGAAATGTGCATTAAAATCAATGCGGATGAATCTGGTGGGGGCCTGAAAGCGACTTAATCTGCTTTCAAATTGTCCGCCATAACGTCGCCAGCCCGTGTCAGCGCCCGCAAAATACCGGGCTCCATACCGGAATGTCCGGCATCATCGACCACCACCAATTCGGAATTGGGCCATGCAAGGTGCAGGGCATGGGCGCTTGTGATGGGGCAAATTACATCGTAGCGACCCTGAACGATGATCGCAGGCAGGGCATGCATGACTCCGATTTTACTCAACAGCTCATTTTCCTGCAAAAAGAGGTCGTGTTTGAAAAAATGCGCTTCAATGCGTGCCAGTGTCAGGGCATAGCGATCGAATGCGCGCCCGCGTTCAGGTGGATTATGAGGCAAAAGGGTTGAGCAGAGGCTTTCATACCGCGCCCAGGCTCGTGCGGCGGGAAGATGAACGGTCGGGTCTGCACTGAACAGACGTTCGCAATAGGCATTGAACAGGGCGCGGCCGCTCAACCCGCCAACATGCTCGGCAAACGTAGCGTGATGTTCGGGGAAAAAAGCGGCCATGCCCTGCATAAACCAATCGACTTCAGGCTTGGTGCCCAAAAAAATGCCACGCAGAATGAAGCCAAGGCAGCGGCCCGCGTGGCGCGTGCCATACGCCAGCGCCAATGTGGAGCCCCACGACCCCCCGGCCACCAACCATTTATCGATGCCCAGATGACAGCGTAGTTTTTCCATGTCTTCGACCAGATGGTCGGTGGTGTTATCTTCGATGCTGGCGTAGGGCGTGGACCGTCCTGCACCGCGCTGGTCAAACAGAACGACGGTGTATTTTTCAGGGTCGAAATACCGCCGCTGCGACGCTACGGCACCCGCGCCGGGGCCGCCGTGGGCGAACACAACGGCCACCGCGCCGGGGTCATTGACGGGCCGACCGGAGACCTCGAAATAAAGGCTATGTCCATCGCCCACGTCCAGCATAGCGTCGGTGTGAGGGGGGATAGGGGGGTAAAGGTCGGTGTCGCGGGCGCTGTCCATGAGCAAGGTTTTCCGGTTGAGGCTTCCAGGTTGGGTGCTTTCGCGTTGTGTTTGTGCGCTTATTATAGGGAATATAACAAGGCGTTGGACATCAAAGAAGGACACGCCATGATTTTGGCTCGAATGTTTGTTATTATTTTGCTGGTCGGATTGGTTCCGGGTCTACCGGCTCGGGCAAGCGGCCCCGATATATTGGCAGATGGCGGCCAGGCGCGGGTTGCGGCGGTGGTCGACGGCGACACAGTGGTTCTGGATGACGGGCGCGAGGTCCGTATGGTCGGCATTCAGGCTCCCAAATTGCCTTTGGGACGCCCTAATTTTCCCACTTGGCCACTGGGGCCAGAAGCAAAGGTCGCGTTGGAACGCATGGTGCTGGGCCGCAGTGTGAACGTGCACCTTGCCCCTACGCCTGAAGACCGCCATGGCCGCGTGTTGGCGCATCTGACGCGCTCAGACGATGGTTTGTGGCTGCAAGGCGAGTTGCTCAAGCAAGGGCTGGCGCGGGTTTATACTTTCCCCGACAACCGCATATTGGCAAAAGAACTTCTTGGCTTTGAACGCCAGGCCCGCCGCGATGGCGTCGGTATTTGGGCATTATCCTATTATGATGTGCGCACGGCGGAAAACGTAGGCCGCAATATCGGTACCTTTCAAATTGTCGAAGGTTTGGTCTGGGATACGGCGAAGGTGAAAAAAAATATCTATATCAATTTCGGCGCTGATTGGCGCAGCGATTTCACCATCAAGGTGAAGGCACGCAAAGAGCCGCTGTTTCGTAACGCGGGCATTGATTTGCTTGGGCTTAAGGGTAAACGGGTGCGGGTGCGTGGTTGGGTGAAATCGAAAAATGGCCCGCTAATCGAACTGGACCACCCGGAGCGCTTAGAATTGTACGATGGCACGAATTTCGGCGAGATCAGGTGACAGTGGTGCAATCCATGCTTATATTTTTGCGTATGAAACAGACACGTACGACGGCTTTATATCGTTTGATCGCGCTGCTTCCGGCTTTGGTGCTGGTGGCGGCATGTTCCGCCAATCCCGCCACCGGCAAGCAAAGCTTTACGGCGTTCATGACGCCGGAAAAAGAAATACAGGTAGGTGCCGAAGAACACCCCAAGATGGTCAAGCAGTTTGGCGGCGAATTCACCGACGACGACTGGAACGTATACGTCCGCGATATCGGTTTGAAACTTGCCAGCTATAGCGAAATGCCGAACCTGCCCTGGACCTTCACGGTCCTGAACGACACGCAAGTCAACGCCTTTGCCCTGCCGGGTGGATACGTTTACATCACCCGCGGATTATTGGCGTTGGTGAGCGATGAGGCGGAAATGGCAGGGGTACTGAGCCATGAAATCGGCCATGTGACGGCCCGTCATACGGCGCAGCGCTACAGTTCCACCGTTGCCGCCAATTTGGGTATTCAGGTGCTCGGTGTTTTGACCAGCGCCGCGGGTCTTCCCGGCGCGGAAAATTTGGCGGCCGTGGGGGCCGAACTGGCATTGAAAAGCTATTCTCGCGACCAGGAACTGGAAAGCGATTCTCTGGGGGTTCGCTACATGACGCGGGCGGGTTATGACCCCCAGGCCATGACGAGCTTCTTTAAGAAATTGAGCGCTCATCAACGCATAGAAGGTTTGATCGCAGGTGATCCGAACGCTGCGGAAAAACACAGCATGCTCGCCACCCATCCGCGCACCGCAGACCGGATTGTTCAAGCGATTGATTTGGCTGATCATAACGGCGCAAATGCCACACGCCGCGAAGCCCAGCACTATCTAGCGAAAGTCGATGGGCTGGTGTTTGGTGACGATACCGATCAGGGCCTTGTGCGGGGGACGACGTTTACCCATCCAGATTTGCGCTTTCGTTTCGATGTGCCGGAAGGCTTCACCCTGCGCAATACGCCTGCGATGGTTTTGGCCACCGACGACAAGGACAATTCCATCAAGTTTTCAGATGCATCGGTTAAGGATGTGCAAGACGCTGGCGGGATGAAAGCCTACCTGACCAAGAAATGGAGTGGCGATGCCAACCTGACCAAGGTCGAATGGATCGACGTCAACGGCATGAAAGCCGTAACCGGTGCCGCAACGCTCTGGACAGGCAAACGCAACGTGGATGTGCGGCGCATCGTGATCGAACAAAACAAGGATCAGTACTGGCGGTTTCAGTTCGTTTCCGGGACGGACGACACCGCGCGCCTGAATGAACAGTATCGGCGCACCACGTACAGCTTTCGGACGCTCACCCGGGCAGAGGCGCGACGCGTGCAGCCGTGGCGCGTGCGCGTGGTCACGGTGGGAAAAGGCGTGACGTTCAACGATCTGGTGGGCTCTATGGCGGTAAATGAATACCAAAAGGAATGGTTCGAAGCCCTGAACGGGATCGGCCCGGATGATCCTCTTGTCCCCGGAATGCGGGTTAAGGTCGTTAAATAAATCAATGTCCATTGGGGCAAACAAAAAGGCCGGAGCGAATGCTCCGGCCTTTTGATGTGGTTGAGATGCTGGTTTAAGCCGCGGTGAGCAGTTTTTCGAGCTTCTGCTGGGCTTTGTCCAAGTCGATTTTTTCAACGGCAGCCACTTCACTGGCCAAACGCTCGATCGCCTGTTCATAGATTTGACGTTCGGAAAATGACTGGTCGGGCTGGTCGGCGCGGCGGTGCAGGTCGCGCACCACTTCGGCGATGGAAATGGGGTCGCCCGAATTGATCTTGGCTTCGTATTCCTGGGCGCGGCGGCTCCACATGGTGCGTTTGACGCGTGCGCGGCCTTTAAGCGTGGTCATCGCGCCGTCCATGACTTTCTTGGAGCTAAGCTTGCGCAGGCCCGCATCGGTGACTTTGCCGACGGGAACGCGCAAGGTCATGCGTTCGCTCTCAAAGGAAATGACGAAAAGCTTCAAGGCGTGACCGCCGATTTCTTGCTTTTCGACGCCAAGAACTTTACCCACGCCGTGGGTCGGGTACACCACAAAGTCGCCGGTGTTGAACATCAGTTTATCTACCATTTGTCGCCTTCTGGTTTGTTCGTGTTTGTGCACATTTAACGCGTTTTTGTCATACACACTCATGAGGCACAACGACGGGGTTCAATGACAAAAAACATAAGGATAGACCGGAAAAATCCCCCTCACGGCCGCGACCGCGTGGCAGATGGTCTATTCGAGATGTGAGATGTCAGTGCCGCATTTGATCCAAAATCAGGGGGTCTAAATTCAGGGGTGAACCGAAATCAGATCCAAAATCCTTGAGCCATTTTCCTTACAAAGGCCCACAGCACAAAAAGGCGTAGGCCAGACAAAGGAAAGGCCGACCCAAAAGGCCAGCTTCACGGGAGTGTATCACAAAAATAACACAAAACACACCCTTTTCGGCTTGTTTCGACCGATAAGAGTGTCATTATGTGTCGCAACGGACAGATTTGCCGGTTGAAAAAGGGTCAACGGACAGCCCCGCCGACCCTTAATGCATCAGTTGCCAGCGCCAGGCTTCGGGCTCAGCAGGGCCTCTTTGTCGGGCTTGCCGTTCCACTCATCCGCATCCGCGGGGCTTTCGCCCTTGCGTGTAATGTTTGGCCATTCGGCAGAGAACTTTGTGTTTATTTCCAGCCATTTATCGGAGTTAGGCTCGGTGTCGGGCAAGATTGCCTCGGCAGGGCATTCTGGTTCGCACACGCCACAGTCAATGCATTCATCGGGGTTGATGACAAGGAAGTTTTCACCTTCGTAAAAGCAATCCACCGGGCACACTTCGACGCAATCTTGGAATTTACACTTGATGCAGTTTTCGACGACGAGGTAGGTCATTCGTAACTCCGACTATGAGTAAATATTTTGCGATTGGTTTACGCGATTTGATAAAAGCGCTCAAGAGGTAATATCCCGCTGTGCGCCAGCTATGCCTCCGTTTATGTCTATATGGGATTGCGCTCCAGAACTCTTTTGCGCGCCTCGCCGCTTTCACGATCGGAAATATACAGCAATCCCGCAAGTCTGCGCACCAAATTGGATTCGTAATCATGTAGCTTGCCATCGGCGTAGGCAACTTCCCACAGCATCTCAATCAGTCCGATGCGCTCGTCGTGCTCAAATTGATCCTTGATGGTGCGGGTCAGTGTATAGAGTTCGCTGGATTGCTCGATGGCAGCCTCGGCCTCGGCAAGCAGGTCGTCGACCTCCGCCGTATTGAGATCGAAGCGCTCTTGCAGCAAGCGCGTGACCACGGTGCGCTCCGCATCGGCAAAAGTACCGTCCATGACCGCGGCTTCGACCAACAGCGCCGCCGCGGCCAATTTTAAGTCATCTTGCTTGCGGGTTTGTGGGGTTTCTGCCCCGGTGAACAGTTTCTTCAGACGGCTGATCATTGAACAGATTCCTTTGCGCGCTTGCGTCGTTTGGAGACGGTGAGGTTGAGTGCCTCCACCAAGACAGAGAAGCCCATGGCGAAATAGAGATAGCCTTTGGGGATGTGCAGACCAAGTCCATCGGCGATCAACGCCATGCCGACCAAAAGCAAAAAGCTCATCGCGAGCATCTTCACTGTGGGGTGGGCGGAGACAAAAGCGGAAAGTGGGCCGGATGCCCACAGCATGATCAACACCGCAATCACGATGGCGGTGGTCATGATCCGCAGGTCGTTGACCATGCCAACGGCGGTGATCACGCTGTCGATGGAAAAGATAAGATCGATCACGGCGATCTGCGCCACCACCGCGATGAGGGTGTTCATGGGATGTGGCGCTGGGGCGGCTTCGTCGGCTTCTTCGATGTTGTGGTGAATTTCGCGGGTCGCCTTGGTCAGCAAGAACAGCCCGCCGCCGATGAGAATCATATCGCGCCAGGAAATAGCTTCGCCGAACGCCGTGAACAAGGGTGCGGTCAGGCCGACGATCCAGGCCAACGTGAACAGCAGCATCAGCCGTGTGACCAGGGCCATGCCGATGCCGAGACGCCGCGCCATGGTGCGCCTTTTTTTTTCGACCCGATCGGTCAAAATGGCGATGAATACCAGATTATCAATGCCGAGCACCGCTTCGAGCGCCACCAGCGTCAACAGGCTGATCCAGGCTTCAGCGTTGAGAATCAGGTCCATTGCGAGGTTCCTTAATCTTCAGGTGCGCAAGACGCATCACAGGGGGCGGGGCGCAAAGGCATGATGGTGCGCCGCAAGGATTGATATCTTAGACATTCCGGCCTGTCGATGGTGGAAAGGGAATTTTATCGAAAATCACCCTACCGTTCGGTCTGATCAGTCGAATTCGCGCAGCTTGTCGGTGGCGCGCCGTTCGGCCTTGGTGGGGCGTCCGGCCCCGGCCTCGCGCTCGCCGGTTTTCGCGGGGATAAAGGGGCGGTCGGTTTTAGGTGGTAGCGGGGGGCTAAGGTCGTCATACAGCCCCTGGGCTTCGAGTGCGGGTCCGCGGCGCGTTCCGGCATGGAGAACTTTTACCACTCGCACCCGATCGCCGATGGCGAACGTCAACACGTCGCCGGTTCCGACCACCACATGAGCTTTGGTGACCAGTTGGTCATTGAAGCGCACTTTGCCCGCCGTGCAAAACTTACCCGCCAACGTTCGGCTTTTGAAAAAACGGGCATGCCACAGCCATTTGTCGATCCGAATGCGTGTGTCGCTCATGACTTCAGCTTGAGGTCTTTCAGTTTGGCGAACGGGCTGTCGGGATCAAAGCGTGGCGCAGGGGCAGGGGAATTGCGCTGAGGACCCTTAGGGCCGCCTTTGCCATTCTTACCAGATTGCGGGCGACGCCCCTTGTGCGGTTTTGCTCGCTTTTGCTCGCCCGTTCCCTGCTCACCCGTTTCCTGCTCACTCTTGGGTGTGGCTTTTGCATTTGCGTCAGCTTTGGCGTCGCTATTGGGTTTTTGGCGGGGCTTGTGTTTGTGTGCGGTGCGGGGACGCCATGATTTCGGCGACCACTTGCTGTCCTTATCGGCCTGAAAGCCCAGGCTGGCGAGGATTCCCGGCAGTTCGTCAACGGCGCAGCCTGCCAGGGACAAAAAGTCGACATCGGCTTCAAACGGTCCTTTGGCGGCTTCAAGCCGTTTCCAGCCCAGCTCGGCGATGCGTTCCAGCATATCCGCACGCACGAACAATGCGCCTGCGGGGCGGAAACCTGCCGCACGCAGCCAGCCTTCGGGTTCGTGCTTTTCGCGTTTCAGCGATACCCGGCCCGCAGGTGGTGGGGCCAACAGGGGATCGCTCTCTTCGAAAACACCCCACAGCAGAACAGAGAGTTCCGCCGCAGCCGGGCGTAAAAGAGCCGGGATGTAAATCAACTGACGTCCAATGCGAACGCCCAGACGGCGTAGTTCATGGCGGTCTTCGCGGCTCAGGCCCTTGATTTCGGCTTCGGCCTCATGACGAGGCAGTGCGCCCAAGCTTTCGGTCAACTGAAAGACCAACCCCCGTGCGACGCCCTGCAAAGGCGCTTCACGCGCCGCCAGCAACAAGCCCAAACGGTCGCGCACCAGATCACCGACCCACGCTTGCAGGCGCGTTTCAATGTGTTCTTTTTGCTCGTGTTCCAAAAGGTCGCTGGGCAGGACGGTGACGCGGGGGGTGAGCATATCGCCACCCTTGGCGAAACGTGCCACCGGTTCGCCGCGCCAGTTGATCCGGCCCTCGGCTTCAAAGGTAAAGGCCCCATCGGCGTCGGCCTCCAACATGGTGACGCGGTCGGTGATCTTGGCGCGCAGGGCTTTGCCCGCGGCAGAGCCGAGAACTTTAGCGGCCAACGAGGTTTCGCTTTGCGTGGGCACAAAGCGAAAGCCGCTCAGGTGCCCAAGGTGATGGCCTTCGACCTCAAGCGTGCCGTCATCGTGAAGTGCGGTGGCCAGCGGGGTATCGTCTTTGAGCGTTTTCACCAGTTGGCTGGTGCGCTTGTCAACGAACCGTTGTGTGAGCCGTTCGTGCAACGCGTCGGACAGTTTATCTTCGATAGCGCGGGTGCGGTCCTGCCAATGCTGGGGTTCTTCCAGCCAGCCACCTTGGTGGGCGACAAAGGTCCAGGTGCGAACGGCGGCGATGCGCGCCATCAAAGTATCGATGTCGCCTTCAACATTTTCAATCCGCTTGATGCGCGTATTCAGCCAGTCACTGGGGATCGTACCCTCGGTACTCATCAGGTGGTGATAAATGTGTCCCAGCAATTGTGGATGTTCGTCGGTCTGAATATTGCGGAAATCAGGAATGCGCGCCACATCCCACAGTCGCCGTACAGCGTCGGCGCTGGTGGCCAGCGCCTGGATGGTATCATCGCCGATCAGGTTGTCGAGCACGCGTTCGTCATCGGCTTCGCGTGCACGGCGCAGCATGCCGTGCTCGGGTCGTTCGGCCAGGGAGCTTTTGAGTTTTTTGAGCGATCCGAAATCAAGCTTGGCGTTACGCCAAAACACAAACGGCACGGGTGCAAAAGTGTGGTGTTCGACGGCTTCGACGGCGCTGGCACCCAATCCGGTGACGTCGCCGGTGGTGCCGAAGGTGCCGTCGTTCATGTGGCGTCCGGCGCGTCCGGCGATCTGCGCCAGTTCGGCAGGCTGCAAGTCGCGCATGATGCGACCGTCGAATTTGCGGGTGGCGGCCAGTGCGACGTGATCCACGTCCAGGTTCAGGCCCATGCCCACCGCGTCGGTGGCGACCAGGTAATCGACGTCGCCTGATTGGAACATATCCACCTGAGCGTTGCGGGTGCGTGGGCTGAGCGCGCCCATGACAATCGCGGCTCCGCCGGATTGGCGACGGATCAGCTCGGCGATGGAATAAACGTCGTTCGCCGAAAACGCGACAATGCAACTGCGCGGTTTCAGACGCGTGAGTTTCTTGTATCCGGTGTAGCGCAACGTGGACAGGCGCGGGCGGGATTGAAAATCGACATCCGGCACCAAGGCCCCTATGAGGCCCTTGATGGTTTCCGCGCCCAAAAACATGGTTTCTTGGCTGCCGCGATAGTTCAGCAGGCGATCGGTGAACACATGGCCGCGATCGGCATCGACGCACATCTGAATTTCGTCGATGGCGGCGAACTCAAAAATCTGGTCGGTGGGCATACTTTCCACGGTGGTGAGGAAATAGCGCGCCCCGGGGGGGACGATCTTTTCTTCGCCGGTGACCAGCGCAACTTGACCGACGCCTTTTTGCTGCACGGCGCGTTCGTAGTTTTCACGCGCCAGCAGGCGCAACGGAAAACCGATCACGCCGGAGCCATGAGCGAGCATGCGCTCCATGGCGAGGTGGGTCTTGCCTGTATTGGTCGGGCCTAATACGGCGCTGATGGCTTTGCGCTCACGCGATGTGTCTATTTGCATGCAGCGAGTATTAGCGTGCTTTTTCTTTATTTTCCAGCGAGGAAAGTAGCGGCACGAACGCCACCGGTAAAACCGGGTGACTGACGAAGTGGCCGCGGGCGTCTTTTACGCCCAATGTCAGCATCTGCGGACCGAGTTGCGCACCGATGGGAATGATCATCCGCCCACCGGGGGCCAGTTGGTCGATCAGGGCTTGAGGGATCGAGTTTTGGGCTGCGGCGGCAACCAAAATGCCCGCAAATGGGGCGTGTTTTGCCCAACCCTCGGTCCCGTCGGCGCAACGAACGTGTACGTTTTCATAGCCTTGGCAGGCCAGCACAGCGCGGGCATGATCGGCTAGGGTATGCAGACGTTCAACCGAATAGACTTCGACACCCAGTTCCGCCAGCACCGCCGCCTGATAGCCCGACCCGGTGCCGACCTCCAACACCCGCTGCCCCCCTGTCAGGTCCAACAGGTCGGTCATCAAGGCGACGATATAGGGTTGTGAAATGGTCTGGCCCAAACCGATTGGCTGGGGGTGATTGGCGTAGGCAAGGCGTAGGGGCAGGCGTTCTGGGATAAATACATGACGTTCCACCCGCCCGATGGCGTCGATGACTGCGCCCGAAAAGCGCGCGCGCCCCGTCCAAAAGGCAGTTTCGGCAGCTTCGCGCTGGATAGCTTGCGCCAAGGCTTCGCGGAGGAAGCGGGCCTCATGGTTATCTTGAACACCGTTAAACGCGGGCGGATCGCTCTGGGTCACGGCTTGTCTCCTCCGGCCCTTAGATCACATGGTGCACCAAAGTTGCGCATCAGTCGGTGGGCTTGCGGCCTTCGTCGCGGCGCTTGCCGATGTTTCTCTTTAGCTGATGGTCAACGGCACTGAACGCATCGCGCAAGGCCACATGAACGTCTTCGTGTGCGGGGTTCTGGCCCTTGTCGTTGTGCACGATATGACCGACACCCGGCAGGGTCATGTCGATGTTGAAGTGGAACAGCTTGCCCTGGGTATGAGACTTGTGGGGCAATTCGACTACGACACGACAACTGGTAATGCGGCCGTAAAAGTCTTCGATTTTGTCGATACGACCCTGAATTTCGCCATGTACGGCATCGGAATGATCGCATCCGTGGAAGCTGATTTGGACGGGAACTTGCATGCTTGCTCTCCCTTAGACTGTGCGCCAGGAGACGGCGCGAAGGACCGAGCGGCCCGAAAAGGCGGTCGTGAGAGACGGCCTTGGCTGAGAAACAGGGCGGGTCGAAAAATCCGCCAATCCACTGTTTTCAGACCTACATTATACCCCTGCTGACAAGCCTGCGCGAGTCTGTTGCCGTGAAAAACAATAAAATTATGATTGTGTGCAGGCTTGCATGAGGACACATTTTCGCCCATATCTCGCGGGTCTTGAGACATGTCTTGAAGTGAACAACCTATAGGGAATAGATCGCCGTCATGAGTAAGGAAACCTTTACGTTCCAAACCGAAGTCAGCCGCCTGCTGGACATCGTCGCGGGCTCGCTTTATTCTAATCGCGAAATTTTCTTGCGTGAACTGATCTCCAACGCCTCCGACGCGTGCGACAAATTGCGCCATCAAGCCCTGACGTCGCCGTCGCTGATCGAAGGCGACCACGATTTCAAAATTGCGCTGAGCGTCGATGACAAGGCCAAGACCATCACCGTCACGGACAACGGCGTGGGCATGAACCACGACGATCTGTTGGCGACGCTGGGCACCATCGCCAGCTCCGGCACCGGCGCATTTATCGAACAGCTGGGCAAGGACGATAAAAAGGATCTCGGCCTCATCGGTCAGTTCGGCGTCGGCTTTTATTCGGCGTTCATGGTTTCAGACAAGGTCGAAGTCACGACCCGCAAGGCGGGTGAGAAAGAAGGCTGGCTGTGGGTCTCGGACGGCAAGGGTGAATTCAGCATCGAGCAGGCCGAGCGCGTCGAGCGCGGCACCACGGTCGTTCTGCACCTGAAGAAAGACGCCAAGGAATTTCTTGAGCCGTCGCGCATCACGCACATCGTCAAAATGTATTCCGATCACATCGGTTTTCCGGTGGCGCTGGCGGGCAAAGACGGCGACGAGGTTCTCAATGCCGCGTCGGCCATTTGGACCCGCACGCCCAAAGACGTGACGGCGGAACAATACAAAGAGTTCTACCACCACACCGCCCATGCGTTCGACGAGCCCTGGGTCACGCTCCACAACCGTGTCGAAGGCATGATCAGCTATACCAACCTGCTGTTCATCCCATCCGTGCGTCCGTTCGATATTTTCGATCCCGAACGCAAGAGCCATGTGAAACTGTTCGTCAACCGCGTGTTCATCACCGAGCAAGCGGATGGCCTGTTACCGCCTTATCTGCGTTTCCTGCGCGGTGTGGTCGACAGCGAGGACCTGTCGCTGAACATTTCGCGTGAAATGCTGCAGACCGATCCCAAACTGGCGAAAATCCGCTCCGGTCTGGTGAAAAAGGTTCTGGGCGAGCTGAAAAAGAAAGCCGACAAGGCCCCTGAAGATTACGCCTCGTTCTGGGATAACTTCGGCGTGGTGCTCAAAGAAGGCTTGGTCGACGATTTCGCCGTGCGCGACAAGCTGCTGGAACTGTGCCGTTTTAAATCCACCGATGCGAGCGCCCTGACGTCGCTGGCCGGATATGTGGAGCGCATGAAAGAGGGTCAGGACGCGATCTATTACATCACCGGCGAAGAAGAAGGCCAGATTGCGCACTCGCCGCACCTGGAAGGCTTCAAGGCCAAAGGCGTCGAGGTGTTGCTGCTCACCGATCCGGTCGATGAGTTCTGGTTGCAGCACATCACCCAATTTGCGGAAAAACCCTTCAAGTCCATCACCCGCGGCGCGGCTGATCTGGACGGCGTAAAGTCCAGCGACGGCGAAGACAAGGCCGATGAAGATAAGAGCGACGATTTGCCGCAGCTCGACATGTTGATTGCGGCTATCAAGCTGGAACTTGGCGATAGTGTGAAGGACGTCCGCCCGTCCAAGCGTCTGACCGAAAGCCCGGTGTGTTTGGTGGCGGACGAGGGCGACATGGACGTCAACATGGAGCGTTTGTTGCGCCGTCACGGCCAAATGCAGGGCGGCATGGCGCGTGTGTTAGAGCTGAACCCGACCCACGCCATCGTCCAAAAACTGGCGACGCGCGCCGACAGCAACGCCGAGGACGGCTTGTTGAAAGATGCCGCGCATTTGCTGCTTGATCAGGCCCGCATTGCCGAAGGCGAGGTGCCTACGGATGCCGCGGCATTCGCCAAACGACTTGCATCGGTGTTGGAACGTGCTCTTTAATAGGTCGTATGATTAAGACATGGAGCCAGTACAGCACTGGGGTATGAGAGAAAGGGAGACCAATATGCAAGACGTGAAGAAAATTGTGACCTTGGGTTTTGTTGCTCTGTTTGCGTTGGGCGTGGCGGCTTGTTCGCCGGAAGTCGGCTCACCTGAATGGTGCACGCAGATGAAGGAAAAACCCAAAGGCGAGTGGAGCACCAACGAAGCCGCAGACTTCACCAAAAACTGTCTTATGTAAGCTGGTTTGCTTTGGAACTTATGAAAAGCGCGGTCTGCCGTTCACCGGTGGCCGCGCTTTTTTATGGGTGTTGGCTAGCCGCCTTCGCCCAATTTCATCTTGCGCACCTTGGTGATGGCAGGTTCGTATCCCAGAGCCCCTGCCTGTTCATACCATGAGATGGCCTGTTTGACATCGCGCGGGACGCCGATGCCTTGTTCATACATTTCGCCGAGACGATGGTAGCCCCTTGCAAAAGTGGCCTCACCGGCGATTTGGTACCATTTCATGGCCTCCGGGATGTTAACGGGCGCGCCACCCCTGCCTTCTTCGTGGAGTTGGCCGAGGTGGTAATAACCAAGCCTGTATCCTTCATCGCCAGCCAGCTTAAAGAAGTTCACCGCTTGCTCAATATCGGGCTCGACCCCCCAACCGTTTTCATAACACTGGCCCAAATTATCTTTGGCCTGAGCATGGTCCGCACCCGCTTTGGAAAAGAGCTTGAAGGCGATTTTCCGATTTACCGCAACGTATTCACCGTTCAGATACATCATGCCGAGATTGTTCAAGGCGGGCGGATGGTTTTGCACCGCCGACTGTTTGTACAGGTCGTACGCTTTTTTGAGGTTCCGGGGCACACCGCGGCCCAAATGATTGATGAGAGCTAGGCTGAACTGTGACGGAGCATGGCCAAGTGCCGCCATGTCGTCGAATTCTTTGGTCGCCTGATCCCATTTGCCCTGACGCACCAAGGTCAGGCCATCCTTGTATCCGGCGTGCGCGACCGAAGCGCCCAAGCTTGTGCCCAGGCCCATCGTCATCACAAAAATCAGTTTGGAACGTCGGCTGGGTTGCATCATGGCGCCATCATAGCAAAACCCCCGGCCTTTCTAAAGGGCCGGGGGGGCAACTTTCGTCTTTTTGCCGTGCAGCCTTACGATTTGTTCAAGTTCCGCAGCACGTAGCTGAGGATACCGCCGTGGCGGTAGTATTCGACCTCGTCCAAGGTGTCGATGCGGCACTTGACCGTGACATTGTGGGTCGAGCCGTCGGCGCGGGTGATGGACACGTTCACGTCCTGACCCGGTTTGATGTCGCCTTCGATGCCGGTGATATCGAACGTCTCGTTGCCGGTGAGGTTCAAATCTGTGCGGGTCATGCCGTCTTTGAATTCCAGCGGCAAAACACCCATGCCCACCAGATTGGAACGGTGGATGCGTTCATAGCTTTCCACCAGAACCGTTTTGACACCCAACAGCTTGGTGCCTTTGGCGGCCCAATCGCGGCTGGACCCGGTGCCGTATTCCTTGCCCGCGATGATCATCAACGGGGTGGCGTCGTCCATGTGGCGCATGGCGGCGTCATACATGGATGTCTGTTCCCCGCCATAGATGGAGAAGCCGCCTTCGGTGCCGGGTGCCAGCTCGTTTTTGATGCGAATGTTGGCAAAGGTGCCGCGCATCATCACTTCGTGGTTGCCGCGTCTGGAGCCGTAGGAGTTGAAGTCTTCTGGGCGCACTTGATGCTCGCTCAAATACTGACCGGCGGGGGTTTCTGGCTTGAACCCACCGGCGGGTGAAATGTGATCGGTGGTGACCGAATCGCCCAGCACCGCGAGCAACTTCGCCCCGTGGATATCGGTGACGGCGGCGGGTTCCGGCGCCAAACCTGTGAAGAACGGCGGGTTCTGGATGTAGGTTGAACCCGCTTTCCAGGTGAAGGTTTCGCCGGTTGCGGATTTAACGTTTTGCCATGCCGGGGTGCCCTTGAATACGTCGGCGTAGCGCTTGGCGAACAGGTCGGCGGTGACCACGCGGGCCACGGCGTCGGCGACCTCGGCGTCGGTTGGCCAGATGTCCTTGAGGTACACCGGGTTGCCGTCTTTGTCCTTGGCTAGTGGTTCGTTGATGATGTCGCGGGTCATGGAACCGGCGATGGCATAGGCCACCACCAGCGGCGGGGACGCCAGATAATTGGCTTTAACATGTGGGCTGATGCGGCCTTCGAAGTTGCGGTTACCCGACAACACCGCCGTGGCGACCAGATCGCCCGAACCGATGGCCTTGGCGATGGGTGCCGCCAGCGGGCCGGAGTTACCGATACATGTGGTGCAACCAAAGCCCGCAATGTTGAAGCCGAGATCATCCAGTGGGTCCTGAAGACCGGCGGCTTGCAAATAATCACCAACCACTTGGGAACCCGGTGCCAGCGATGTTTTTACCCACGGTTTGGATTTTAGGCCCAAGGCCTGGGCCTTTTGCGCGACCAAGCCAGCGGCAATGAGCACATCGGGGTTCGACGTGTTGGTGCAGCTGGTGATGGCGGCGATGACGACGTCGCCATCGCGCAGCTTGTAATCCGTGCCTTCGACGGTGGCTTCACGCGGTGCGTCGACACCAGCCATGTCCTTCAACGTTTTGACAAACGCGGGGGCGGAATTTTTCAGATCGATGTGGTCCTGGGGACGCTTCGGCCCGGAAATGGCGGGCTCGACGGTGGCAAGATCAAGTTCCAGCGTTGACGAGAACACCGGATCGGGGGTGGAGCTGTCCCGCCACATGCCCTGGGCCTTGGCGTAGGCTTCGACCAGCGCGATGCGGTCCTGGTCGCGGGCGGTGAGTTTCAGGTAGTTGATGGTTTCACCGTCCACCGGGAAAATGCCGCAGGTGGCGCCGTATTCGGGGGCCATGTTGGCAATGGTGGCGCGGTTAGGCAAGCTCATGTGATCCAGCGCCGGGCCGTAGAATTCGACAAATTTGCCGACAACGCCTTTTTCGCGCAGCATTTGGACGATGCGCAGTACCAGATCGGTGGCGGTGTTGCCTTCACGCATGCGCCCGGTCAGTTTGAAGCCGATCACTTCGGGGATCAGCATAGATACAGGTTGGCCCAGCATGGCGGCTTCGGCCTCGATGCCGCCCACGCCCCAGCCCAGAACGCCCAGGCCGTTGACCATGGTGGTGTGGCTGTCGGTGCCCACCAGGGTGTCGGGGAAGGCTACAGCTTTGCCGCCTTCGTCTTTGGTCCAGACCACTTGGGCCAAATGCTCAAGATTGACCTGATGGCAAATGCCGGTACTGGGCGGGACGACACGGAAATTATCGAACGCTTGCTGACCCCAGCGTAGGAACTCATAGCGTTCCTTGTTGCGTTCAAATTCAAGGGCTTCGTTTTTAGAAAGTGCATCGCTGGTGCCGGAATAGTCGATCATCACCGAGTGATCGATGACCAAGTCCACAGGGCTGAGCGGGTTGATTTTTTTTGGATCGCCGCCGACTGAGATGATTGCATCGCGCATCGCCGCCAAATCGACCACAGCCGGAACGCCGGTAAAATCCTGCATCAAAACGCGCGCCGGACGATAAGCGATTTCATGACCGCCTTTGGCGTCATTGGCCCAGGTTGCGGCGGCTTTGACGTCGTCCGTGGAAACTGTGCGCCCATCTTCAAAGCGCAGCAAGTTTTCGACCAAAACTTTGATGGAATAGGGGAGTTTGGAAATATCGCCCAGGCCGGCCTCGGCGGCGGCCTGAAGGCTGAAATAATCGTAAGATTTTCCGTTAACCTCAAGGGTACGGCGGGTTTTGAGCGTATCGTGTCCGGCCATTGCGGGTTCCTCACCTTATCGTAATTGTTTTATCCGTGGCGGTGTCGCGGGCGTTTAAATCGTGGGCGATTATATCGCAGTGCAGCATAATCGCCCTTATACTCGATTTTCATGGGGTGCGACAATCATATAACACTTTCGGGTAGGTTTTTGCGGCCTACCTATTTCAGACTATGTGGGGGGATGGACTGGGTATAACGACTTTCGGTGCAGTTGGAAACCATCACATTTCCTCCTTTGTGACATATTCCGACCACATTCTGGGGCTCTAATCATCTTCATCGAACGGCGTTCTCCTCCCCCTGAAGCAGCCGTTCGGGATTACAGCTCCTACGAATACATAGGTGAAACGAAGCTCTGAATAGTGTGTTCTTCTTTATAAGGATCCCCCTCCCAACTGCCCTTGTCCTGAGGAACACAATTTACTTGCAGTGCTGACCAACTGGCCGGGTTCTATAAGAACCCGGCCTTTTCTTTATGCGTGAAGTCAGGTTGGCGGGGGGCTGAGCCAACTTGTAATTGGTGAGGGATCGTTTAAGGTCCAAAACCTCATATGGGGAATACGATTTTCAATTATGACCAGTTTGGATAAGACCCAGTTTCAGGGTGAAAACCTGATGTGCGTGCGTGGCGAGCGCACTGTTTTTCACGCTCTCGACTTTAGTTTGAACGCGGGCGGTGCGCTGGTTTTGATTGGCCCCAACGGTGCGGGCAAGTCGTCGCTGTTGCGCATGATGGCAAGTTTGTTGCGCCCGGCCGAGGGGCGCATGATGTGGCGTGCAAACGGGGGTGAAGACGACGTCTGGGACGATGTCGACCTGCACGGTGGGCGGTTGCACTACGTCGGTCATCATGATGCGGTGAAGCCCGTTTTAACCGCGGCGGAAAATATTGGGTTTTGGGCGCGATTGCGCGGTGGTGGCGAAGACACCATTCAGGACGCGCTGGGCGTGTTCGATATCAATCATCTTTACGACGTGCCGGGGCGATTTTTGTCGGCGGGGCAAAAGCGCCGGGTAAACTTGGCTCGGATCATCGCCGCGCCGGCCCCATTGTGGCTGCTTGACGAGCCGACCACGGCCCTCGACAAGGCCACCATCAAGCGCCTTGAAGACGCGATCCAGCGCCACCGTGATGCGGGCGGCATGGTGGTCCTGTCGACCCACGCAGATGTGAATACGCCGGGTGCCGAAATTTTGGATTTGGCCGACTTTGCCAGCAAAGCGCTGCTTGATGAACATGTGATGGTGTAGGACGACGCGTATGAGCAATTTCATCGAACTCGTCAAACGCGATCTGGCGCTGGCCTTCCGCCAAGGTATGGATAGCCTCATGGTGGTGGCGTTCTTCGTCATTGCGGTGGTGTTGTTTCCTTTCGGCGTCGGGCCGGAAGTGAACACCTTGGCGAAAATCGCTGCGGGTACCATCTGGGTGGCGGCGTTGCTGTCTTCCATGCTGTCGCTGGAACGCCTGTTTCAAACCGATTACGACGATGGCTCCTTGGAGTTGTTGGCGCTGGCACCGGTGCCGATGGAAGTCACCGTTTTGGCCAAGGTTGTGGCGCACTGGTTGACCACGGGGTTGCCGCTGATCGTCACGGCGCCGGTACTGGCGGTACTGATGCAGCTGCCGGAGGAAGGCTTCGGGACACTGATGGTGGCTCTGTTGCTGGGGACACCGACTTTGAGCCTGATCGGCGCGGTTGGGGCCGCTTTGGTTCTGGGCTCTCGGCGGGGCGGGGTGTTGCTGTCGTTGTTGATCTTGCCGCTGTACATCCCGATTTTGATTTTTGGGGTTTCGGCGGTTGACGCGGCGATTTTCGACCAGGCGGTGCGTCCGCATCTGTTGATTTTGGGTGCGCTTTTGGTGGGATCGCTGGCCATGACGCCGTGGGCAGCGGCCGCAGGCCTGCGTCAGGCACTGGAATAGGTGCACCAAGCACTGGAACAGGTGATTTAAATTGTCATATTTGCCTCAATTTAGCCATGTCTCCGGGGCAAAGTCTGGCTAATTCTTAGTGAAACGGTTAAAACCAGTGTCCGCAAATATGCGCCTAAATATAAAAATGCGTTTTACGCACGATTGACTTCAGGGGACCCATGCATCGTTTCGCCAATCCAACTCGATTTTTGAAAATTGCCGCCTTCGTCCAACCGTGGATGGCTGGGCTGACCGTCTTATTGTTCGCCGTGGGCCTTTACATGTCCTTTTTCACCGCACCGCCCGATTATCAGCAGGGTGAAAGCGTCCGCATTATGTATGTGCATGTGCCGGCTGCGTGGATGGGGATGTTCTGTTATGCTGCGATGGCTTTAGCGTCGGCGGTGGCGCTGATTTGGAAGCATCCGCTGGCCGATGTCGCCGCCAAGGCCACAGCTCCGGTGGGTGCGGCGTTTACATTCTTATCGCTGGCGACGGGCTCGCTGTGGGGCAAACCCATGTGGGGCACATGGTGGGTATGGGATGCACGCCTGACCTCGATGCTGATCTTGTTCTTTTTGTACATCGGCTACATGGCGTTGCAGGGCGCGTTCGACGACCGCGCTCGCGGGGCCAAAGCCTCGGCCGTGTTGGCGCTGGTGGGCGCGGTGAACCTGCCAATCATCAAGTTTTCGGTCGACTGGTGGAACACGCTGCACCAGCCCGCAAGCGTTATAAAAATGGGCGGACCGAGTATTCACCCCGACATGCTGTGGCCGCTGTTGGTCATGGCGGTGGCGTTTAAGACATATTACGTGTGGGTTCTGTTGGTGCGCATTCGCCAGGAACTGACCGCCAACAAAGTCCGGATTCTGCGCCTTAAGCAGATTCACGGCGGTTAAGGGAGACCCAGGCATGGCTGAGTTTTTTTCCATGGGTGGATACGGTGCATACATATGGCCGTCCTACGCGATGACGGCGATCATTCTGGCGGCGTTGCTGGTCGCCAGCATACGCGAACTGAAATCCACTGAAGCGATGTTTGAACGCCTAAAGGCTCAAATAGCCCCTAACAAAAACAATAACAAGGAGACACCAGATGGCGATGAAGCGTAAACACAAACGTCTCACGTTCATCGTGGTTGCGATGGCTTTGGTGGGCGCCGCCACTGGTTTGGTGCTATATGCCCTGGGCGACGGGGTGTCGCTGTTTCACAGCCCCACCGACATCGTGACCAAGGCCCCCGGTCCCAATCAAAGTATCCGCTTGGGCGGCTTGGTCGAAGAAGGCTCGGTCCAGCGTACCGAAGGCTCCGCCGTGGTGCGTTTTCGCGTCACCGATTTAGAGAACACCGTTGATGTGGTTTACGAAGGCCTTCTGCCGGATCTGTTCCGCGAGGGCCAAGGCATTGTCACCACAGGTAAGATCGTTGGCGGCAAATTCGTTGCCGAAGAGGTCCTCGCCAAGCACGATGAAAATTACATGCCGCCCGAAGCCGTCGATGCCTTGAAAAAGGCCGGACAATGGCAAGGCGAAGGTGGACCGATCAGCAAAGCGGAGGACGCTTCTGGCAAGGTGTCTCAGGGAGGCATGAGCAAATGATTGTAGAACTTGGCCATTTTGCGCTGGTTTTGGGTTTGATGGTGGCTCTCTTTCAAGCCACGGTACCCTTGGTCGGCGCCGCGCGCGGCAATGTGCAGTGGATGCGGTTTGCCGGTCCCGCTGCGGTCGCCCAGGCGCTGTTTGCGATCCTTTCGTTTTCCGCGCTGACGCATGCTTATGTGGTGTCAGATTTTTCGGTGCTGAACGTGGCGTCGAACTCCCATTCTCTCAAGCCGATGCTCTATAAAATTTCCGGCGTGTGGGGCAACCACGAAGGTTCGATGATGCTGTGGGTCTTGATCCTGGCCATCTACGGACTGGCGGTGGCGGTCTTTGGGCGCAATTTGCCGCCCAGCCTCAGGGCGCGGGTGTTGGGCATTCAGGCGCTGATTGCCCTGGGTTTTTACCTGTTTATCTTGCTGACTTCGAACCCGTTCGAACGGCTGGTTCCCGCCCCCATGGATGGGCGCGGATTGAACCCGTTGTTGCAAGACCCCGGTCTCGCATTCCATCCACCGTTGCTGTATCTCGGTTACGTCGGGTTCTCGATTGCCTTTTCGTTTGCCATTGCAGCCCTGATCGAAGGCCGCGTGGACGCCGCGTGGGCACGCTGGGTTCGCCCCTGGACGTTGGCGGCATGGGGTTTCCTGACCGCCGGTATCGTTCTGGGTTCGTGGTGGGCATACTATGAGCTGGGTTGGGGTGGCTGGTGGTTCTGGGACCCGGTGGAAAACGCTTCGTTCATGCCATGGTTGGTGGGCACCGCATTGCTGCACAGCTCCATCGTGGTGGAAAAGCGCAACACCCTGAAGGGTTGGACGATTTTCTTGTCCATTGTGGCGTTCTCGTTCTCGCTACTCGGTACCTTTATCGTGCGTTCGGGCGTACTGTCGTCGGTGCACTCGTTTGCCTCCGATCCGGCCCGCGGTGTGTTCATTTTGGGTCTGTTGCTGGCCGTGGTCGGCGGTTCGTTTGCATTGTTCGCGGTACGCGGTCCTCAGTTGAAAGTGGGTGGCTTGTTTCAGCCGGTTTCGCGTGAAGGCTCATTGCTGCTCAACAATTTGTTGATGACGGTGGCGGCGGCGGCGGTGCTGCTGGGCACACTTTATCCATTGTTCTTGGATGCGCTGGGCGGCGGCAAGGTTTCTGTCGGCCCACCGTTCTTCAATTCTGTGTTCATCCCGTTGATGGCACCGGCCATTGTGGTCATGGCCATCGGCCCGCTGTTGTCGTGGAAACGCGGCGATGCAATGCGTGCGATCAAGCAATTGTTCGTTGCGGGCGTGGCGGCTGTGGTGACGGTGGTCATCAATTCGGTGCTGATCGAAAAGGCCAGCTTCCTGTCGGTGCTGGGCACCGGCATGTCGGCCTGGTTGGTGGTCGGCACGTTGACCGAGGTTGCGGTGCGCATCAAACTGTTTAAGACCGATCTGGGGTCTTCACTGCGTCGCTTGGTCAACATTCCGCGCTCAAGCTGGGGCATGACGCTTGCCCACGGCGGTCTCGGCATCGCCATTGCGGGGATGATCGGCTCGACGGTGTGGAAACAAGAAAGCATTCAGGTGATGAGCATCGACCAGTCGGTAACGCTGGCGGGTTACACCTACACGCTGAAGGATGTGCGTAGCGTGCAAGGGCCGAACTATACGGCCCAGGTCGGCGCGGTTGAGGTCACCAAGTCCGGCAAGGTCTACACCATGCTGTACCCCGAAAACCGGGTTTACCCGGTTCAAGGACGGCCTACCACCGAAGCTGCGATCGAAACCACATTCTGGGCCGATCTCTATGTTGCGCTTGGCAGTAAAGAGCAAAACGGCTCCGGCTACGTGGTGCGCATCTTCCACAACCCGCTGGTTCTGTGGTTGTGGATGGGTGCCGCGTTCATGGTGTTCGGTTCGATCATCAGCTTGTCCGATCGACGTCACCGCATCGGTGCGCCGACGAAGACCAAGGGGCGCGCGTCTCAAATGGCGCAAGCAGCTCCTGCAGAATAGGACGGATTATGAATCGCTTATTGTATGTCATTCCGTTGGTGGTGCTGCTGGTGGTCGGCGGTTTTGCAACCTTGCAGCTTAAGCAGGTCAGCGATGGGAAGTCGGTCAACATCTTGCCGTCGGTTTTGATTAACCGCGAGGTGCCGCCATTCGACCTTGCGCCCATTCAGGGCCATGAGCGGGGCTTTGGGTCCAAGGATCTGCTGGGTCAGGTCACCATCGTCAACTTGTTCGGTTCATGGTGCGTGGCATGTCAGGTGGAGCACCCGTTCTTGGTGCGCATCAAGGAACAGGGTTTGGTGCCGATTTACGGCATCGATTGGCGGGAAAAAAGCCCCGAAGCCGGGCCAAAATGGCTGGCTAAGTATGGCAATCCCTACACGTTGATCGGCGACGACCCCCACTCAAAGGCAGCGATTGCCTTTGGCGTGACGGGGGCACCGGAAAGTTTCATCGTCGATCAGAAAGGTGTGATCCGCTACAAGCAGATCGGGCCGATAACGTCGGACGTTTGGGAAAAGACCCTGTGGCCGCTGATACAGGAGCTTCGTAAATCATGACCCATCCCCTTCTCGTGGCCTTGATGCTGGCGGTGTTCGTGCCCCTTGGCGCACACGCCGTGGAGCCTAACGAAATTCTTAAAGACCCCGCACTGGAAGCGCGCGCCCGAGATGTGGGTAAGCAATTGCGCTGTGTGGTTTGCCAGAACCAATCCATTGATGATTCCAATGCCGAGCTGGCGGGCGATATGCGCGTGCTGGTGCGCGACCGCATCACGGCAGGTGACAGCAATACTCAGGTTATCGACTACATGGTGGACCGCTACGGCGACTACGTTTTGCTGGACCCACCATTCAACGCGGCGACCCTGGTGTTGTGGGTCGGCCCTGAGGTGATCGCGGGTTTGGGGCTGTTGGGTCTGGTGTTGATGTTCCGTCGCCGCAAAACGATCAATGGCAAAAGCGAGCTGGTGTCATCGGGGCAGCAAGCCGCTCCCTTGAGCGATGCCGAGCGCCGCCGTCTTGACGAACTTTTGAAGGAAGATAACGCATGATCGCGTTTTGGAGTGCTGCCGCCGCGCTGACTGTTGTCGCGCTGGCGTTCATGATTGTACCTTTGTTGCGTAAATCCAAATCCGGTAGTGCTGTACCTGCACGGGGCGAATATGACCTTACCGTCTATAAGGATCAATTGAACGAGATCGAGCGCGATCTGGACCGTGGCGTGTTGAGTGCAGATCAAGCCCTCGCCGCACGCACCGAGATCGAGCGCCGTATGCTTGACATCAGCGGAGACAATGAGCCCGGTCAAGGCGCTCACGACGCTGGCCCGGTTGCCAAGTCGCCAACCTCCATCGCGATGATTGTTGCGGTCGCGGTTGTGGTCCCGTTGGGAGCGGTGAGCTTCTATCTCTATCTCGGCCAGCCCCAAATGGGCGATATGCCGTTGGCTCAGCGTCAAGTGGAACAGCAGCAGCAGGCTGGCGACACCCAAGCGCGGGTCAAGGCGTTGCTGACGCAGTTGGCGGAACGTCTTAAGGCCAACCCCGACGACGTCGAAGGTTGGGCGATCCAGGCCCAAGTCTATACCGCGATGAAACGTTACAGCGATGCAGCAGCGGCCTATGAAAAGGTGGTCAACCTTACCAATCGTCATCCGGACTCTCTGATCGCATGGGCCGAAACCCTGGTCTTGGCGGAAGACACCGTGGTGATTCCACGGGCGGTCGAACTGCTTAAGGAAGTCAAAACCAAGGACCCGACGGAACCGCGCTCGTATTTTTATCTGGCGTTGGAACGCCAACAACATGACGACCTTAGCGGCGCGATGGCGCAGTACGTGGACCTGTTGAAGGTCACCCCATCCGACGCCGAATGGGTCGGGCAAATTCAGGACCGCATCAAAACGCTGGCGGGCGAAATGAACATCGCTGTGCCGGTGGTCAAAATGTTGCCGCCCGCAGGTCCGCCTGTGGGTATGGCGGGGGCTGGCGATGCGCCGGGGCCTGACGCCCAGCAGATGCAAGACGCTCAACAAATGTCACCCGAAGACCGTCAGGCGATGGTCCGATCCATGGTGCAGCGTCTGGCAGATCGCCTGAAGGAAAACCCCGACGACTTGGCGGGCTGGCAGCGTCTTGCTAAGGCTTACCAGGTGATGGGTGACAAGGCCAAGCTGGCCGAGGCCGAGGTCCAAATCAAACGCCTGCAGGGCGCTGCTCCGGCGGCATCTTCTGCGCCGGGTCCGAACGCCCAGCAAATGCAGGATGCCCAGCAGATGTCGGGTGCGGATCGTCAGGCGATGATCCAATCCATGGTGCAACGCTTGGCGGACCGTTTGAAAGAAAACCCCGACGATCTGGCGGGCTGGAAACGTCTCGCCCAAGCCTACCAGGTGATGGGCGATGCAGCTAAGGTTGCCGAAGCCGAAGCCCAGATAAAACGCCTGCAAGGCCAATAGCACCGCTTAAGAAAAAAGGCCCGGTTCACACACCGGGCCTTTTTTTGTAGGTGGTCTTCCAATTTACTCGTCTTCGAAGTTGCCGCGTTGGGCGTCCTTGATTGGCATAAAGCTTTTCGTATGGGCCGATGCCGCTAAGGCGCACAAGGTGCTCGCGATGATGAGTGTCTATTTCACGGTGCTTGTCTCGATCACTGGGTCATCAAGAAGGAAATGAAGTCGACTTTTTCCTGAGCCGTGCACTCGCGACCGATGACGCTGGAACAGTTGCGCCGGAACCACTTGTCGACTTTTTTCTTTTCGGTGAAGCGTGCGGGCGTGCGCGACACGGCCATCGGTTCGATCGCTTTGCCGGTACGGGTCTGGCCGCCTTTTTGCGGTGAGACGGAGTGGCAGGTGGTGCACTTCGGGGTGTCCGGCTTGCCGGTTCCGTAAGTACCTTCATACATTTTTTGACCGTTGGCGGGGTTTGCTGGGCCAGCGCCCTGGGCCATGAAGCCGGCGATGATGTCTTCGCGCGGGCCGGCAAGGGCTGGGCTGGCCAGCGCGGCGCCGAATGCGGCGACCAACGTGAAGGTGCAAACCAGTGTTGTAATGGATTTCATCTCTTAGTTCTCCTTAGAGGCATTATTCTTGTGGGGGAATTTTAATTTTCTGATCGTCGAAGCGCCCGGTGTAATAATCCGTGTGGCAGGCTCCGCAATTGGATTTCACGCCGACCTTCTTGCGCATGAAGGTGTCGGGACTGACGTCTTCATGCTTGTTGATCCAGTAAGGCGTCTCGGTGATTTGCAGCGGTTTTTGTGGATTGACGATGCGAAAGCGGTTGGCGGCTTCGGTGTCCCAGCTTTCACTGCCGTATTGAGTCAGGTATGTGGTGATTTCGGCAACGGTTTGCTCGTCGAGCGAGGCATCTTCACCGAAATGGTCACCCAACGAGGCCATCATCTTTTGCCAACTGGCAATGGGCAGTAGGCTGGGATGATAGGGCATATGACAATCGCCACATTCTGATTCGTATGTCCCATTGGGCGGCAACGTCACAAGACCGGACGGCGCCATTGTTGAAAAATCCCACAACAAGGTTCCAGCAAAGCTGACAAACAGGGTGATGACGATGGTGGCGGCGAAAGGGCGTGCCTTGCGGTGTTTTAACGCGGGCGTTCCTGCGGGTACGGTTTTGAGGCCCGTGATCATGGCGCGTACCAGTTTCTCACCTGTGAGCTTTATTTCCATGTAGACGCCGCCGACATGCAGAACAATCATGGTCAAAAGCAAAATGACAAGGGTGGTATGTACGACACCTGCCAGGTCGCCGGCCGCGTAACTGGCGACCCCGGCCAGAGGACCTTGGTTCTCTTCGCCGCCCAGCACCACCAGGCCGGATAAGGTGATTATGCTCAGCACAATCAGCAATCCAAAGACCATCAGTGACCCAGTGGGATTGTGTCCGATGTAGTGTCTGACCGGGCGCAAGGTAGCCAATTCCTTCATGTGCGAAAGGATATGCACGGGGCTGAAGGAAAACGTTTCCAAACGTGAATATTCGCTGCCGAACACGCCCCAAGTGAGGCGAAACACCAAAAGACTGACGGTGATGTAGCCCGCCCATAAATGCAGACCCATGGTGTTTTCGGCAAAGACCCATCCCGTCAGGTAGCCGATGGACACCATCGCCACCAAGGTCCAGTGAAATATTCGTGTGGGCAGGTCCCAGACCTTTACAGGCCGAGCCGCGGATTTTGTTGAACGTGCTGCGGACGTGTGGGTATCGCTTGTCATGAAGAGTGTTCCAGTGTTCGTCTCTGTGCGATGCGGTGATGCAGACGCTGGCGCTTTATTTATCCCATAATTAATTAATGTGGATATTTATAGCTAACGCAAACTGAATTTACGCTTAGTTGATTGTTCAGCGCTTATTCATCTTGTGTGGGGCATGGTGGCAAAGCAAATTGCCGTGCACCACCGTGACGGCTCTTAAACTAAGCCCTACAGGTTAAGCCGCCCTGAACGAAGTGCAGACACCCATGACCAAAGTTGAAAATCGAAATCAGACCCGCACTGTAAAAGTATGGGATTTTCCTACCCGCATTTTCCATTGGGCCCTGGTGGCGGTGATGGCGGTGGCCTGGATTTCGTCGGAAGCCGACGGGAACGTATTTTGGATTCATGTGTATTCCGGAACCTTACTGATCGGGTTTGTCGTGTTTCGGGTGCTTTGGGGTGTGATCGGTAGCCGACACGCCCGGTTTGGCGATTTTGTTCGCGGTCCTGCGGTGGTCAAAGATTACGCCAAACGCCTGTTCGCGTTTCGCCCGCCGCACAAAGTTGGACACAATCCCTTGGGTGGATGGATGATCCTGGCCCTGATCGTTACCATCTTGATGGCGGTCCTTACGGGCATGATGTCGTCGGAAGATGGATACGTCGGGCCGTTGGCGCACATTGGTGGCGGCATGTTTGGTGAAACACACGAAGTCTTCGCCAATTTGTTGATCACTTTGATTGTTGCTCATGTGGCGGGCGTTTTTGTGCACGGTTTCATTTCCCGGGAAAATCTGCCCCGCGCCATGGTTACGGGCGAAAAGCATGTGCCAGGCGATGAGCCTGGCGAAGACATCAAGCCGGTTGGCTTGATCCGGCCCTTGATCGCCCTCGCCATTGCTGTGGCTGTGGTGTTTTACTTCTTGCGCTAGGGAAGGTGTTTTATGATTTACGTTGGTCGCAAGTTAGGAGTAGGTGTTCTCACAACTGTGGTGTTGATGGGGGGCTTGGCCGTTTCGTCAATGGCAGACGATGGCGATCAGGACCGCGCCCGTGCGGCTTTGTCGCGTGGCGAGATCGAACCCTTGCATAAGGCCCTAAGCGTGGTCGAAAAGCGTGTTAAGGGTGATGTGATCGAGGTTGAACTGGAAGAAGAGAACGTCTTTGCCTCAGGCCCGACCTTGATCTATGAAATTAAGGTTCTGACGGCTGAGGGGCAGGTCGTGAAGCTGAAGGTTCATGCAAAAACGCTTGAGATTTTGACCGTACACGGCAACGATGCGGATGACCCCTCGCGCGACGATTGAGATCAAACTGATCGTTGCGCTAAATGTTTGGGTTCGGGGATGATAAAGTCATGAGAGTATTGGTCGTTGAAGATGAGCCGGATCTGCGCCGTCAGGTCAGTCAAGCACTGTCCGAAGCCGGTTACAGCGTCGATGAAGCGCCGGACGGTGAGGAAGGCGAATTTCTGGGGGATACGGAACCTTATGATGCGGTGGTCTTGGACCTGGGCTTGCCCAAGGTTGACGGCATAACCGTCTTGAACCATTGGCGTCAGGCCGGACGAGACATGCCGGTGTTGATTCTCACCGCGCGCGACAGCTGGAATGAAAAAGTTTCTGGCTTCGATGCCGGGGCTGACGATTACCTGACTAAACCCTTTCATATGGAAGAATTGCTGGCGCGGGTGCGCGCGCTGATCCGCCGCACCGCCGGTCATGCGACGCCCATTCTGGAATGTGGCCCGGTCGAGTTTGATACCCGAAGTGGCAAGGTGACGATGAGCGGGACTACGGTGTCCTTGACTGCGCATGAGCTCAAAGTTTTATCCTATTTCATTCATCATCAAGGGCGGGTGTTGTCACAGACTGAATTAATTGAGCATATTTACGATCAAGATTTTGACCGAGATTCAAACACCATTGAGGTGTTTATCGCGCGCCTACGCAAAAAACTCGCGCCAGAGATGATCAAAACCCATCGGGGACGCGGTTATTCCATGTCGCCCCCCGGCGAAACTGTCTGACGGCGGCCGTGATGCTGGGGCGCTCCGTCAGTATACGTCTCATTATGCTCTCGGTGACTTGGATCGTGGCGGCCCTAATTATCGGCGGCTGGGTTTTGAGCCAGCACTTTCGCACCCACGTTGAAAATTCATTCGATTTTGGCCTTGAACGCCATGTGGAAGAAGTTTTGTCCTACGCAGAGGTGGTAGACGGCAAGGTATCTTTGCGACAACGACCGACCGATCCATCCTATCTGCGCCCGCTATCGGGTTGGTATTGGGAAGTGGTCGTTGATGGTGTGGTGATTGACCGCTCGCGTTCATTGTGGGACCAACTGCTGGCGCTTAAGCTGGCGCCAATCCGCGGCGAAGCCGTAAGCTTTTTCCTGAATGGTCCACGAGAGGAAAAATTACGCGTCGTGGCGGAGGCCTTCACCCTGCCCGGACTTGATAAGGATATCGCGATCTATTTCACGGGTCCGGCCCACGTCATTGATCGGGCCACGGAAGAATTTACGGAAACACTGATCGGCTCACTGGTGTTGTTAGGATTGGGCCTGGTGGCGGCAGTGATGGTGCAAGTCATTTTGGGGCTGCGTCCCCTGAACCTTGTGCGGCAAAAATTAGCAGCCATCCATAGCGGCGAAGTTGAACGCATGAGCGGTGCGTTCCCCCGCGAAGTCGAGCCGCTGGTCAACGACCTCAACAAATTGCTCGACCATAACGCACAAGTGATTGAGCGCGCCCGGACCCATGCGGGGAATTTGGCTCATGCCCTGAAAACGCCTTTGGCGGTGTTGGGAAATGAAGCCGACGGTATGGATGGTTCCAGCGCGGCAATGCTGCGTGAACAAGTGCAAACCATGAACGATCTGGTTACCCGTCATCTGGCCCGGGCGCGGGCTGCGGGCGGTTCGGGGGTTCCGGGGCTTAAGGCCGATGTCGGGGAGATCACATCGGGACTTAAGCGTACACTTCAACGCATCCATCAGCGTAAAAACAACGGCCAAGGGGTGAGTATCTCCTTGGTTAACGTGCGCGGTCAAAATGCCGTGGGCGATCATCAAGATATCGAGGAAATGCTCGGCAATTTAATGGACAACGCCTGCAAATGGGCCACAAGCCGCGTGCGCGTGACGGCCGAAAGGGACGACCGCGACGTGATGCTGCATATCGATGATGACGGCCCCGGCATTCCCGAAGCTCAGCGCGATGATGTGCTCCAACGCGGCAAACGTTTGGATGAAGCGACACCGGGCAGTGGCTTGGGGCTGAACATCGTTCATGAATTGGCAGAGCTGTATCACGGCAGCCTGAGCCTCGGGGCATCGGACCTGGGTGGGTTGCGGGTGAGCCTGCGCCTGCCTGCGGCCTGAGCCAATATCGAAAATGGGCGTATTCGACTCTTCACTTGCCTTTTTATGAGAGAATCCTCATAAAACGGGCAGATAGATGCCGTCGGCCTTCCTCCCCAGCCGTTGGTCCTTAACCGAGATCAGAGCTAAACAGGGAAGCAGGCTCGAACCTGCGAAGAGGAAACGACCATGAGTACTTTCAAAACCATTGACGATCTGGATGTAGCTGGCAAACGCGTTTTGGTGCGTGCTGACTTGAACGTACCGATGGCGGATGGCAAGCCGTCCGATACCACACGTATCGATCGTTCTGCGCAGACCATCAAAGACTTGGCCGCCCGGGGCGCCAAGGTCATCATCCTGACGCACTTCGGCCGTCCCAAAGGTCAAGTTGTTCCCGAAATGAGCCTCAAGCCTGTCGCCGCCGCCATGGCCACCGCGCTGGGCCGCGATGTGGCGTTCGCCACCGACACCATTGGCGACAGTGCCAAGGCTGTGATCGCTGCGATGAATGATGGCGATGTGGCAATGCTTGAGAACGTTCGCTTTCATGCCGAAGAAACCGACAATGACGATGGTTTCGCCAGTGCATTGGCGGGGCTAGGTGACATTTATGTTAACGATGCGTTTTCCACCGCGCACCGCGCCCATGCTTCGACCGAAGCGCTGGCCCGTAAGCTGCCCGCGGCTGCCGGTCGTTTGATGCAGGCCGAACTGGAAGCCTTGGGCGGTGCGCTCGGCACCCCGCAAAAACCGGTGGCGGCTGTTGTCGGTGGCGCCAAGGTTTCGACCAAGATGGAAGTTTTGGGCAACCTCTCCAAGAAAGTCGACATGATCATCATCGGTGGCGGCATGGCCAACACCTTCCTGTTTGCCAATGGTCACGACGTTGGCAAATCGCTGTGTGAAAAAGATATGGCCGATGAAGCCCGTAAAATTGTTGCAGAAGCTGCGGCCAGCGGTTGCGAAATCGTCCTGCCGCTGGATTTGGTGGTTGCCGCCGAATTCGCCGCGGGTGCTGCGAACAAAGTCGTTGGTTTGGATGATATCCCCGCCGATATGATGGCGCTGGACGTTGGTCCGGCCACCATCGCAGACATTGAAAAACGCCTCGAAGGATGCAAAACCCTGGTGTGGAACGGACCGTTTGGCGCATTTGAGATCGAGCCGTTCGACAAAGGCACCAACGCTGCCGCGCAGGCCGCAGCGCGTTTGACCAAGACTGGATCTTTGCTGTCGGTCGCCGGTGGCGGTGATACCGTCGCGGCTCTGGTTCATGCGGGCGCTGCCGATGACTTTACCTATATTTCCACGGCGGGCGGGGCTTTCCTGGAATGGATCGAAGGTAAAACCCTTCCAGGAGTCGCGGCACTAGAAGGCTAAGACTGCGGTCACAAATCGTATTGAAAAACGCCTCAAGCCTAGGGTTTGAGGCGTTTTTTCGTTTGGTGGCGAGTGGTTGCGGCGTGATATTCCCTTTTATAGGGAACCGTGGTATAAGAAAGACGTCAGCGTCTGTGTTTGATGCGTCTACCTGTTGCTGAAAACACAAACGACAGACACAAGTGTCGGGTTGTTTTGCGCATTAGGTTCATACTCGTTATGGCCTTTGTGCGTGAAGAACTCGGTGTAGCGACAGAAACGTTGCTTTGAATCACGGTCTTGTTTTCGGACAAGGGCGCGGGTTCCGAGAAAGGAGAGCCAAAATGTCTGTTAATGCAGCAGGCTCAGCTTCAAGCGTTCAGCAAGCACTTGTCACTCTCCGCCAAACTGTACAGGCGGAGCAGGTCGCAGCCGTTGTGGTGACCGAAGCTGCTACTCAGGTAGCCCAGGGCGCACAACAAGATGCTGTGGCGCAGGATGCCCATAAAGAAGGTGCAGCTGCACCGGAAGGGCGTGGTGAAGTGGTTGATATTGAGGCCTGAGTATATGTTCCATTTCTGCTCGTGAGCGATCGCGCGTAGAGGGGACACCAGGATAGACCAACCAACGCAGACCCATTTCGTCCTTTCGGATGGAATGGGTCTCTGTTTGGCGGGCACGTTTATGATGGTGTGCTTGGCTTTTCAGGTCGGGGCAGACCTGTTAAAGTACTATGGTATTTGACGAACTTTTAAGGTTTTTGAGGCAAATTGGCGGTTATGGCTGATATTACCGACGTTTCCACACCTATCGTACGCCCTGCCGTTCAAGGCACTGGGGTGGCTGTCGGTGCGCGTCCGGCAGCAAAAAAAGGCTATGACGACGCGGGTGATGTGACCCGCCGCGCCAATGTGCTGAACAGCGGTGAAACGCCTCAAAATCAAGCCTCACTCAATCGCTTGGACCGAATTATGTCGTCGGGCCAACCTTTGCGCGGTGATGTGCCGCGGGGGTTCTACCTTGACCTCAAGGTCTAAACGGTCCCGCCAGCGTTCGCCCGTTATGCCTCAATCCCAGATTAGGCTTTTCACGACCTCACCATAAGAAGACATGGGTGAGATGACTTGCAGTGCACGAAAGGATCCTCCATGGCCACGCATGCCGAACTCGCCATCAATCTTCTGCGCAACGCGGCGGTGTTTTTTCGCGACATCGGGGCGCAAAACTCCGAACTGAAAGAGCAGATGGACGTGAATGCCCGCACCTATGATGCGGTAGCGGACATGATGGAAAAAGACCCGAACGGTGAAATGCCGGTGCCCGACGAAGACTCCCCTTCGACCTGATTTCAGCGAATACGATAGCCATCGTGGCAGGCATTACAGGTCGCGGTGATGTTTTGTAAGGCGGCGAAGACAGTACGCTGTGCTTTGACGGTCTGTTCAACGTCAGCGTTTGTCGCGGCTTGCGAAAACCGGCTGGCGGCGTGATGCAGTTCGGTGCCGATGGCGCGCATGCCTTCGGGCATGAACGGTGCCATGTGCGCCGCGCCGTGATTGTCCAGTGACGATAAGCCCAAACGCGCTTCGGCGATCTCACCTGCGCGTCCGGCGTCGTCATCCGCGAGGGCGGCCAAAATATCATCCAAGGCATGCAAATGATCGCGCATATTACCCAGCAAGTGCTCCTGCATAGGCGGCGCCATGTCCACCAGAGCGCGCTCATCTGCAAGCGCCCGCGTGCTAAGCCCCGCAATTGCCAAAATGGTCATGAGTGTTGTGAGGGTTCTGCGGGCGGTCATCATGGTGTCCTTTGCGGTGTTGGGTGGGATGGGGTGCGCTGAACATCATAGGCGAGGGGATCGACGCCGTGTATGATTGCCATCATATGGCGGGAGGCTTGGGGCAATGCAGGTGATAGAACTGGTCGAACGGCTTGGCCGTGCAGCACGGGTGGAAACATACACGAGCGATACAGTGTTGTTTCGTCGCGGGGATTCCACGCGGCATATGTTTGGCATTGTACAAGGGCAAGCCTGCTTGCGGCGAACCACGTTCGAAGGCACAGAGTTGATCATACATCACGCCTACGAGGGCGATCTGTTCGCCGAAGCCGCCTTGTTTTCTGATGCCTATCATTGCGATGGGCAGGCATTGGCGGGTTCGCGTGTTGCGTTTCTTTCAAAATCGGGGGTTCTTAACTTGATGCAAGATGATGGAGCGTTCGCGGCAGCCTTCTGCCAGCGATTGGCAGGGCAAGTGCAGCGGCTTCGTTCCAACATCGAATTGCGCGCCATTCGTTCTGCCGATGACAGAATTATCGCGGCCTTGTCATTGCGGGTCGGCACAGGCGAAACAAATTATGACCTGACAGGGACATGGAAGGGGTTCGCACAGGAAATCGGCCTCAGCCACGAAGCCCTGTACCGTGCTTTAAAACGTTTGGAGCAGGCCAATCGAGTGCAGCGCCAAGGGCGCTCAATTCGCCTCGGTGTATAAGCATCTGGGCGCTTAAGCGTCCAGCCCCATCAAGTTGCAAGCGAAGTCGCGTGCCCGGAACGGGCGCAAGTCATCCGCACCTTCACCGACGCCAATGGCGTGAACGGGCAGGTGGAACTTGTCAGCCAGCGCCACCACCACACCACCCTTGGCAGTTCCGTCCAGCTTGGTCATCACCAGACCGGTGACGTTGACGGCGTTCATGAAGGTCTCGACCTGGGAATGGGCGTTTTGGCCCACCGTGGCGTCGAGCACCAAAATCACATCGTGGGGGGCATCGGGGGTGACCTTTTTGATCACACGCACGATTTTTTCCAGCTCTTCCATCAGGTGGGTTTTGTTTTGCAGTCGCCCGGCGGTGTCGATCAGCAAAATATCGGCACCTTGGTCGCGCGCCTGTTCCATTGCGTCATAGGCCAAGCCTGCGGCGTCCGCGCCAATGTCGCGCGCGATCACGGGTGCGCCAGTGTGATCGCCCCAGACTTGCAACTGTTCAATAGCTGCGGCACGAAAGGTATCGCCTGCGGCCAGCACGACGCTCTTGCCGTCATCGGTGAACTGTTTGGCGAGCTTGCCGATGGTGGTGGTTTTGCCCGACCCGTTGACGCCGCACACCAAGATAACGTGGGGCTTGAGTTCGGGGCGAATGTCCAACGGTCGTGCCACGGGTTCGAGCAGCGTGGTGATGTCGGCGGCAAAGGTCTCGCGAACTTCTTGTTCGCTGACGTCCTGATCGAAACGGGCCTTGGCGAGGCCTGAGGCAACTTTAGTCGCCGTGCTGACCCCCATGTCGGCGGTGATCAGAACCTCTTCCAGCTCTTCCAGTGTGGCGGCGTCAAGACGGCGCTTGCCGGTGAATAGGTTTCCGATGCCGCCAGTGATGCGCTCGGAGGTTTTACCCAGACCCGCCTTGAGTTTGTCGAACCAGCCCATTTATTCAGCAGCCTGTGTTGAGGTGTGCGCGGTGAGCAATTCACCGCCTTGATGACCGACGATATCGACATCCACGATGGTACCGGGACTATGCGTGCCGTCCAGGTGGACCGGGGCGAAGGTCTCTGTGCGTGCGAAGTCGGGCTTTTCCACCAGCACGGCTTGGCGCGTGCCGACCAGACTTTGCAGGTGTCGGCTGAGCGTGGCTTCACCAGCCTCGCGCAATTGTTTCGCCCGGGCCTTGGCGACGTCGCCGGGCACCTGGGGCATCCGCGCCGCCGGGGTGCCGGGGCGGGTGGAATACGGGAACACATGCAGATATTGCAGTTCAAAATTTTGCACGGTGCTCAATGTCGTTTCAAACATAGTGTCCGTTTCGGTGGGAAAGCCCGCGATCAGATCGGCACCGAATACCGTGCCGGGGCGCGCGGTGCGGGCGCGTTCGATTACGCCTTGCACATCGTTGACAGAGTGGCGGCGCTTCATGCGCTTGAGCACCATGTCATCGGCGGCTTGCAGGCTGAGATGCAAATGTGGCATTAGGCGCGGGGCGTTCGCCAACACGTCGAAAAACGCATCGTCGAGCCGTGCGGGGTCAAGCGAGCTAAGACGCAAGCGTGCTAGACCGGGCACCGCATTTAAAATTTCTCGAATCACGGTGGTGAGCCCGGTGCCATGCGCATCGGTCAACCCAATGTCAGATCCATAGGCGGCTATATCAACACCGGTCAGCACTACTTCAAGATGACCGCCAGCCACAAGTTTTTTGACCTGAACGATAATTTGATCCAAGGGCACCGAGCGATTGGGGCCGCGGGCGGCGGGAATGATGCAGAAGGTACAGTCGTTGTCGCAGCCTTGCTGAACCATAACGAAAGCGCGGGTGCGCCCGTCCAGGCCGGATACCAGATGGCCTGCGGTTTCTTTGACTTCGTTGATGTCGGAAACGACGATGGAGGTCGGGTCGTTCTGGCCCTGACCCGCATTGGGGCCGAACAGCTTTGCGCCATCCAGTTTTTCGGCGTTGCCAACCACGCGGTCGACTTCATCCATGGCGGCGAATTTGGCCGGGTCCAATTGCGCCGCGCAGCCGGTGACGATGATTCTGGCCCCGGGGCGGTCACGTTTGATGCGGCGGATGGTTTGGCGCGCTTGGCGTTCGGCTTCGGCGGTCACCGCACAGGTGTTGATGATCACCGCATCATCAATGCCGGCCTTGGTCATCTCATCGCGCATAACTTCGGATTCAAGCGTGTTGAGGCGACAGCCCAAGGTAATAATGTCTGGGGTGATGATGTCGTTGTCGGTCATCGTTCGGACACCAATAAAGACGGGTCGATATTACCGACAAAGCTGGTGGAGACCGGGCCGCTCATCAGCACGTTGTTGTCAGGCATCCATTCGATGCGCAAGGTGCCGCCATCTAGAACGACATCGGCCTTGCGGTCGGTGAGTCCGCGCCGGGCCGTGGCCACCAGCGCGGCGCACGCCCCCGACCCACAGGCCTGGGTAATGCCCGCGCCGCGTTCCCACACCCGCATGCGGATGCGGTCGCGGGCGAGAACCTGGACGGCCTCGACGTTGGTGCGTTCGGGGAACAGTTTGTCGTGTTCGACCATCGGGCCGAATACGTTGAGGTCGATACCTTCGGCATTGTCGACCATGAACACCGCGTGCGGGTTGCCGACATTGACGCCGACCGGATTTTTCAGTGGTCCGGCTTCGATTTTTAAATTTTCCGTATCAAGGGCCTGGGACAAAGGCAGATCACGCCAGTCCAGACGAGCCGGGCCCATATCGACGCTGTACAATCCGCCGCCGACATTTTCGCAATCCAGCAGGCCTGAGATGGTTTCCACGATCACATGGCTGGTGGCTTTTTCGGACATCAGCAGGCTGGCGACACAGCGCGTCGCATTGCCGCAGGCGCCACTTTCGGAACCATCAGGATTGTAAATACGCATGAACACATCGGCGAGCGCCGTGGGGGCTTGTTCCATGATGATGATCTGGTCGCAGCCCACCCCCCGACGACGGTCGGAAATCGCGCGTACGGCATCGCGCGACAGGGAAAATCCGCTGTCGCGACCGTCAATGATGACGAAGTCGTTGCCAAGCCCGTGCATCTTTATGAAATTAAGCGCTGTCATGGGCACTTTATATGGGGCGAAGGGGGCTGAAGTCCAGGGGTTTGCGTGCGGATCGGGTTTGTCAGAAGAGGCGTGGCAATGTTTAGCAGGTGGTGTTTTGGGATTGTGCGGCCAGGGCTTCGATCAATTCAAAGACGTCACGCATTAAAGCCGGGTCCTTGATTTTCATATAGGCCAGTAAAAGGCTTTGTTTTTCAAGTTCACAATCATCGTTAGTATGACCCGCGTCGGTGCCACCCGGTTGGCCGTAAAAATATCCGACGTTCATGCCCACAGCCTCAGCGATTCGGTAAAGATGCGTTGCGTAAATGCGCAAGTCGCCGCGTTCCAGGCGACCCGTTGTTCCTATGGCGAAGCCCGCATGGCGGTCTAGCATTGCCGCGCTGAGGTTCAGGGATCGGCGTAAGGTCCGCAAGCGGATGAGGATGGAGTGCTCATGACCGAATTGGCTGGAGGGAGCCAAGTCCGCTTGCACGCGCCCAGGGGGGGTGTTCATAGAGTGGGTTCCTATAATGTCATAATCCGCATGACCCAAAGGGTGGCAATGCAATAAAAATATATTATAGGGGTAGCACACCTAATAATAAATAAATATTCACAACACACCAATAAGTTGCCATCAAAGGCAAGCAGTGAAGCGACGGTGTCACTTCACTGTGGATGTGTTTTTGTGATGGGAGTTAGCCCGCTGCACCTTCAGCGTCAGCCAACGATTCCGCATCAGCGATTGATTTTACCAACTGAAACACCCGCCCACGAACACTGGGATTGATGATGCGAAAGTAATTGTGCACCAACTTGATGGATTCCGGCTGGGTCATCGGGTCGTGATCAAAACTCGCCGCGGGTTGGTCGGAAAGAGATTTGATCTTGGTGGGAGACGGCATATCTTCGAAAAAATAGGAAACCGGAACGTTCAGCGCCTGGGCCAGTTTATAAAGATTACTTGCGCCAATGCGGTTTGCCCCGTTTTCATATTTCTGAATTTGCTGAAATGTAACCTCAAGTGCTTTGCCAATTTCGGACTGACTGATCCGTAAGCCCACGCGTCGTGCCTTAAGACGCTGCCCTACATGGGTATCTATAGGATCAGGAGTTTCCTTAGGGGGTCGTCTGCTCATCAATAAGCTCCATATACAAAATATTGTCTAGTGTGCGCATAAAACAACCAAACGTACATAAATATCAACTCTTTTGAAGTGTGCTACAATCATGCGCAGATACTGATAAGTCAACTGATAGAGCCTTGCATTTATGTGATGAAATGGCGAAAGGTGTTGACTCCTGTTCGCGATGCAGAGTAGATAACCGCGTTCATCAGCCACACGCGCTGAATCTATTCGCTCCCAAGGGGGCACCGCCAGTCCGCGAGTTTCGCGCACTGGCGTGTTTTGCGTTTTGCCTAAGCGATTGTGCGGCAAAGAATGATGGACAGTGATTTTGACGATTCGTATGGGTCGTCGTAACAACGGTAGTGAACGTATGTTTGAAGGTTTGAGCAACAAGCTTGGCGGTGTTTTCGACAAGCTGACACGACGCGGCGCGCTGAAGGCCTCGGATATCTCCGAAGCCATGCGCGAGGTGCGCGTTGCCTTGCTCGAAGCGGATGTCGCGCTGCCGGTTGTTAAAGATTTTATCGCCAAGGTGACCGAAGAAGCCGCTGGCGAACAGGTGCTGCGCTCTGTCACGCCGGGCCAGATGGTGGTCAAGGTGGTGCACGACCATCTGGTCGATATGCTGGGTGCCGAGCCCGAACCTCTGCGTGTGCACGGAAATCCGCCCAATGCGGTGTTGATGGTCGGTCTGCAAGGTTCCGGTAAAACCACCACCACCGCCAAGATCGCCGCACGCCTAACGCGTTTGGAAAAGAAAAAAGTTTTGATGGCGTCGCTGGACATCTACCGTCCCGCCGCCCAACAACAGTTGCAGCAACTGGGCGACCAAAACGGTCTGGCCGTGTTGCCGATCGTGTTCGGCGAACAGCCGGTGGCGATTGCCAAACGTGCGATGCAGATGGGCCGCAACGAAGGTTTCGACGTTGTGATGCTTGATACCGCCGGTCGTTTGCACATCGACGAAGCTTTGATGAACGAAGTCCAGCAGGTACGCGATGCGGTCAGCCCCGGTGAAACGCTGCTGGTGACCGATGCGATGACCGGTCAGGACTCGGTCAACGTCGCTAAAGAATTCCACGACAAGGTCGGTATTTCCGGCATTGTCCTGACCCGTGTCGACGGCGATGCCCGCGGTGGCGCGGCCCTGTCGATGAAGGCGGTCACCAACACCCCAATTAAATTCTTGGGCGTCGGTGAAAAAATCGACGAACTGGATGCCTTTGATGCACGCCGTGTGGCGGGTTCGATTCTCGGCCAGGGCGATGTCGTCGGCCTGGTTGAACGTGCCGCTCAGGTGATCGACCAAGAAGAAGCCGAAAAAACCGCCGAGCGCATGATGAAGGGGCAATTCACCCTGGAAGACATGGCCAACCAAATTGGCCAGTTGCGCAAGATGGGCGACCTTAAGGGTTTGATGGGCATGATTCCCGGCATGGGCAAGATGAAAAAACAGCTCGCCAACGCCGATGTGGACGAAAAGAAGATTGCCCATCAAGAAGCAATCATTCGCTCGATGACGCCGAAAGAACGGCGTAACCCGAAATTGATTAACGGCTCGCGGCGCAAACGCATCGCGGCCGGGTCCGGCACCACGGTGCCGGAAGTGAACCGCTTGCTCAAGCAGTTCACCATGATGAGCAAGATGATGAAAAACATGGGCAAACTCGGTAAGGGCAAGATGCCGCCGGGAATGCCTGGCGCTGGTATGGGTGGCACCGGTATGGGAGCGGGCGGTATGCCCAGCCTTCCACCGGGCATGATGCCACCCTTTAAGTAACGATAACGACTTCGAATTTTTGGATTAACGAACGAACACAGAAAAGGATAGCGAGAACAATGTCTCTGCGTATTCGACTTTCCCGTGGTGGCGCAAAAAAGCGTCCCTACTACCGTATCGTAGTTGCGGATTCCCGCAGCCCGCGTGATGGCCGCTTCATTGAACGTGTCGGCACCTACAACCCGATGCTCGCCAAAGACAGCGACCTTCGTGTGGTGCTCAAGGAAGACCGCATCAAGCATTGGATGGAACAAGGCGCTCAGGCGTCTGACCGCGTTGCTCGTTTCTTGGGTGCTGCGGGCTTGGCTGAAAAGCCTGCTGTGCCTGAGCAGACGAAGAAAAACAAGCCGAAGGCCAAAGCTCTCGAGCGTATCGCTGAGAAAGAAGCCAAGGTTAAAGACGCTGCTGCCGCTGCCGAAGCTGCTGCTGCCGAAGCCGCTGCTGCTGCCGCTGCTCCGGCTGAAGAAGCACCTGCTGAGGAAGCTGCCAAAGGTTAACGCCTTGGGTCTTTAACTGGGGTCAGGTACTGGCTGAGGTTGCTTATGGCTGATTTGCGTGCTCAACGTCCGAAGGACGGGCTCATTTGTGTCGGACTGATCGGTTCGGCACGCGGGCTGAAAGGCGATCTTCGCGTCAAAAGCTTTACGGCAGACGCAAAGGCTCTCGTCTCTTATGGGCAGCTCACCGACAAAACCGGTGGGCGTGCCTTTGAGTTGAAGCCCGTGGGCCAGCACAAGGACCAAATGGTGGTTCACATCAAGGGGGTCGACGACCGCAATGCGGCCGAAGCCCTCAACGGGCAGGAGCTCTACATTGAGCGAAGCCGGTTGCCGGAGACGGAAGAGGATGAGTTTTACTTTTCCGATCTCCACGGTCTTGATGCGGAACTTCCGGACGGCACCCCGTTCGGTCAGGTGGTCTTGGTTGAAGATTTCGGCGGCGGACCGTTTTTGGAGGTGAAAACCTCTGGGCACGGCAATGTACTGGTTCCGTTCACCAAGGCCGCTGTGCCGAACGTGGATATAGCAGCTCGAAGGGTGGTAGTTGATCCACCCGAAGGTCTGTTGGAACCAGGCGATCCAGAGCCGCAAGACGGCCGTGAGGCATAGGCGATGAGTGAGGACGCAACACCCAAGCCCCCTTGGCGGGCCGTTGCGTTGACGCTCTTCCCGGATATGTTTCCGGGGTCGTTGGGCCAATCGCTGGCGGGACAGGCGCTTGAAGACGGGCGCTGGGCGTTGGAAACGGTGGACATCCGTGGGTTCGCACGCGATAAACACCGCACCGTGGACGACACCCCAACGGGTGGCGGCGCCGGAATGGTGATGCGGCCCGACATCGTGGACCTCGCGGTGCGCGATGTGAAAGCCGGACCCAGTGGCGATTTGCCGCTGATCTATATGACCCCTCGGGGGCGGCCGTTGACCCAGGATCGGGTGCGGGCGCTGGCGGAAGGTCCGGGTGTCGCGGTCTTGTGTGGCCGCTACGAAGGGGTGGACCAGCGCGTGCTGGACGCTCAAGAGGCCGAGGAAATCTCGATCGGCGACTACGTGTTGTCGGGCGGCGAGGTGGCGGCTTTGGTTTTGATGGACGCGTGCGTGCGTCTGATCCCCGGTGTGATGGGATCAGGAGACTCGCACGCCGAAGAGAGTTTTGAAGAGGGACTGTTGGAATACCCCCTCTATACGCGCCCCCAAAATTGGCAGGGGCGCACGGTGCCGGAGGTTTTGCTATCCGGTCACCACGCGAATATCCGCGCCTGGCGGCGCGCTGAGGCCGAAGCCATCACCCGGGAACGACGCCCGGATTTATGGAAGGCCTATGCCGCCAGCTCTGGGAAACCAGGGCGCGATGAGAATTGAGTTTTGAATTACGGTTTAGCCGGGGTGCCCCGGCAGGAATTTTGGAAAAAGAAGGACTGAGTGCCATGAACATCATCGAAGAGCTCGAACTTGAGCAGCTTGGCAAGCTCACGGCTGACAAGAACGTACCGGATTTCGGTCCGGGCGACACCGTGCGCGTCCAGGTGAAAGTGGTTGAAGGTACACGCGAACGCCTACAGGCGTTTGAAGGTGTGTGCATTGCCCGCAAGAACGCTGGTTTGAACTCCGCGTTCACCGTGCGTAAGATTTCCAGCGGCGAAGGCGTGGAACGTGTGTTCCCGTTGTACTCGCCGAACGTGGCCGCTGTTGAAGTGGTCCGTCGTGGCGACGTTCGCCGCGCGAAACTTTACTACTTGCGTGGTCGTACCGGTAAGTCTGCTCGTATTCGCGAACAGACCAACGGTCACAAAGCGAAATTGAACGCCGCTGATAAAGCCGTCGCCGCGCAGATCAAATCTGATCGCGACGTCGCCGCCAAGGCGAAAAAGGCTGCAGCAGCCGAGGCCAAAGGCGAATAAGCCTTTCCTCTGTTGGCACCGTTCAAGGCCGGGCTGTCGGATGAGCACCACAGGGTGATCGCCCGGCGGCCTTGGCTGTGCCTTTCGTGTACGGCGATGAACGGCGCACCGTTTATATATACTTTTGGCGTCAACTGTGGCCTTGGCCGGGTTGCACCTAAAGTCTTTTACGACGATTGAGTTCAACGACGAAACAGGGCCCCATTATGCCAAAAACCCTCTTTGATAAAATCTGGGATGCTCACCTGGTGGACGTGCAAGATGACGGCACATGTCTCATCTACATCGACCGCCATCTGGTTCACGAAGTAACCAGCCCCCAGGCCTTTGAGGGTTTGCGCATGGCGGGTCGCCAAGTGCACCGCACCGACGCGACCTTGGCGGTGGCCGACCATAACGTCCCCACCACCGACCGTTCCAAGGGCATCAGCAATCCGGAATCACGCATTCAGGTCGAAACGTTGGAAAAGAACGTTGCCGATTTCCATGTGCCGTACTTTGAAATGGACGACATTCGCCAAGGCGTGGTGCACATCGTTGGGCCGGAACAGGGCTTCACTTTACCGGGCACCACGATCGTGTGCGGCGATAGCCATACCGCCACCCACGGTGCGTTCGGCTCACTGGCATTCGGCATCGGCACGTCCGAGGTCGAACACGTTCTGGCCACCCAGACGTTGTTGCAAAAACCCGCCAAAAACATGCTGATCAAAGTGACCGGGACATTGCCGGATTACTGCACCGCCAAAGATATCGTTTTGGCGATCATCGGCAAGATCGGCACCGCGGGCGGTACCGGATACGTGGTCGAATACGCGGGCGAAGCCATTGAAGCACTTTCGATGGAAGGCCGCATGACGGTCTGCAATATGACCATCGAAGGCGGCGCGCGCGCCGGCTTGATCGCGCCGGACCAAAAGACCTTCGATTATGTTCAAGGCCGCGCTATGGCACCCAAGGGTGCGGCATGGGAACAGGCCGTTGAATATTGGAAGACACTCAAGTCCGACGCGGACGCGCACTATGATGCCGTGGTTGAGCTCGATGTCACCAATCTGGCGCCACAGATCACCTGGGGCACCAGCCCGGAAAACGTGCTGTCGATCGAAGAAAACGTGCCTGACCCTGCGAACGAGCAGAACGTCGAAAAGAAAACCGCGATCGAACGCGCCATCGCCTATATGGACTTCAAACCCGGTCAAGCAATCGAAGGTGTGAAGATCAACACCGTGTTTATCGGTTCATGCACCAATGGCCGCATCGAAGATTTCCGCGCTGCTGCTGCCGTGGCCAAGGGCCGCAAGGTCGCCGATGGCGTGCGGGCACTGGTCGTGCCGGGGTCCGGTCTGGTCAAGGAACAGGCCGAAGAAGAAGGTCTGGACAAAATTTTCGTTGAGGCGGGCTTTGAGTGGCGCGAGCCGGGATGCTCAATGTGTCTGGCGATGAACGACGATCGTCTGGCGCCGGGTGACCGTTGCGCGTCGACGTCCAACCGCAACTTCGAAGGCCGCCAAGGCAAAGGTGGACGTACCCATCTGGTCAGCCCCGCGATGGCCGCCGCCGCCGCGGTTGCGGGTTGTCTCACCGATGTGCGAAAACTGGCCAGCGCGCCTAAGCAAGATTAACCGGAGGGACCGGGACCATGGAAAAATTCACCAAAATTACCGGCGTCGCGGCACCCATGCCGATCCGCAACATCGACACCGATATGATCATCCCCAAGCAGTTCTTGAAGACCATCAAGCGCGAAGGTCTGGGTGTGCATCTGTTCGATGAAATGCGTTATTTGGACGACGGTTCAGAAAACCCTGAATTCGTGCTCAATAAAGACGCCTACCGCAACGCCTCGGTCATCGTCGCGGGCGATAACTTCGGGTGCGGCTCATCGCGCGAACATGCCCCGTGGGCGTTGAATGATTTTGGTATTAAGGTCATCATCTCCACCAGCTTCGCCGATATCTTTTACAACAACAGCTTCAAGAACGGCATGCTGCCGATCCGCGTTGATGAAGAAACCCTGGCCAAATTGATGGACGATGCCGAGCGCGGCGCGAATGCCACCTTGACCATCGATCTGGAGTCCCAAACCATTTCCGGCCCCGACGGCGGCGTCGTGAAATTCGACATCGACCCGTTCCGCAAACATTGCTTGCTGGAAGGCCTCGACGACATCGGCCTGACCCAGAAAAAGGCCGCCAAAATCGAAGACTACGAAGAAAAGCGCAAGCACAGCCAACCGTGGTTGTTTGCCTAACGCGCCTCAACACTGACCATTTGGGCGGCCTTATCGGGCCGCCCCTTGCTTTAAGGGAATAGACATCGTGTCCAACACCAAAAACATCCTCATGTTGCCGGGCGACGGCATTGGCCCCGAAGTCATGGCCGAAGTCAAAAAAGTCATCGACTGGTCCAACGACAAACGCGACACCGGTTTTAAGGTCGAAGAAGATCTGGTCGGCGGCGCATGCTTCGATGCGCACGGATGTGCGGTGACGGATGAAACCATGGAAAAGGCCTTGACGGCCGATGCCGTGATGTTGGGTGCCGTGGGTGGCCCGCAGTGGGACAACGTGGCCCGCGAACACCGCCCCGAGGCCGGTCTACTGCGCTTGCGCAAAGACCTGGACTTGTTCGCCAATCTGCGCCCGGCGCTGGTGTTCGATGCACTGATCGACAGCTCGACCCTGAAGCCCGAAGTGGTGCGCGGCCTCGACATCATGATCGTGCGCGAACTGACCGCAGGCGTGTACTTTGGCGAACCGCGCGGCGAAGAAATTCGCGACGGCGTGGCCTACGGTTTCGACACCCAGGTTTATTCCGAACCGGAAATCGACCGGGTTGCCCGCGTCGCGTTCGAGTTGGCGAAAAAGCGTAACAACAAAGTCACCAGCGTTGAAAAAGCCAACGTCATGGAATCGGGCGTGTTCTGGCGCAAGATCGTCAGCAAGGTCCACGCAGCCGATTACGCCGACGTGGAACTGGGTCACATGTACGCCGACAACTGCGCTATGCAGCTGGTGCGCTGGCCGGGCCAGTTTGACGTCATCGTCACCGACAATCTGTTCGGCGATCTGCTATCCGATTGCGCGGCAATGCTGACCGGTTCGCTGGGCATGTTGCCGTCGGCAAGCCTGGGATCGAAAGACCTGGAAACGGGAAAAATCCCCGCCATGTACGAACCGGTCCACGGTTCCGCCCCCGACATTGCGGGCGAAGGCAAAGCCAACCCGCTGGCGACGTTGCTGTCGTATTCGATGATGCTGCGCTACAGCTTCGACATGATCGAAGACGCGGACCGTTTGGATGGCGCCGTGCAAAGCGTTCTGGCCCGCGGCCTGCGCACCGCCGACATCATGACCGATGGTATGACCTTGGTGTCTACGGCGGGCATGGGCGACGCGCTGATCGAAGAGCTGGAAAAACTGAGCTAAGTTTTTCACGCTCCTGAAACAAAAAAACGCCGGGTTTTATGACCCGGCGTTTTTTATTTTTTGCGACCGGATGTTACGCGATCAAGGCGTCATAGACCAGCCGTGCGATTTTGAGCATGTCTTTGCGCGGCAGGTCCCCGGCCAGCGCGTAGCCCAGGCCGTCTTCCAGCCAATAGATGGCTGAGGTGTCGTCTTGTTCGATGATGCGGAACGATGTGTCCGCGGGTGCCCCGTTCAGGCTTACATATAACGTCACCCGTTGCCCGGTTTGGTTTTCGTACATGAACTGGGCGGCGGGTTTGGCGTCGTCGGGCAGCAATCGTCCGCCCACCAACTCGAACCCGGCCTCGCCCAATTTGGGGGCGCGCACATCGCGGCCCAGACGGGTGGACAGCCACTTGATCAAATGCTGTTCTTCGCTGGCGGCGACCTCAACCGGGTGGCGCACTTCGGCGGCGAAGACCACATGCGCACCGATGGCGCGGCTAACGTAGGGTGAAGATTGGGCAATCATGCTCGACGCATCCGGTGTGGTGATGTCATGCCCCCACCAACCGCCAACGCCTCCGGCGACAAACAGCGCGATGGCGGCGGCCATGCGCCAAACGGGAGCATTGAGGATGCTGTTGCGGCGGTGGCCGACAGGCGTATTCAGCGTAGCACGCATTTCGGCGGTCAGCGGTTCGCTCAAAACATCGTCGTAAAGCTCATGCAAGCCATCGCGCTGGCGGCGGTAATCGGCGGCGCGCTGGGCCGCGTTGGGATCGGATTCCAGATGCGCCTGCACCGCGTCTTCGCCTTGGGCATCCAATTCACCATCGACAAAGGCATGGATCATCGCGTCGAGATCGGGATCGGTTTTGGCGTTCATTTTACCCTCCTCAACGTGGGTGTGACTGGGTTGCTCTGCATCAGGTCGCGCAACCGGTCGCGTCCCCGTGCTAGTCGTGACATCACGGTGCCGATGGGCACGTTCAGCACTTCAGAAATTTCTTTGTAGCTCAGACCTTCCAGGCTCACCAGCAAAACGGTTTCGCGCTGTTCACGGGGCAATTGATCCAGGGCGCGGGCCATGTCGCGCAGTTCCAGTTTTCCCTGGGCGTCGGGGGCAACGGCGAACGCAGCTTCGGGCACGTCTTCATCCCAAACTTCGCGTGGGCGGGCCGCCAGTTTGCGGCGGTTGTTGGCATTGACGTTGTGCAAAATGGTGAACAGCCAAGCGCGCATGTTGGTGCCGGGTTGGAACAAATGGGTACGTTCCAGGGCGCGTTCCAAAGTCTGTTGAACCAGATCACCCGCCCCATGGGGATCGCCGACCATCAGCGCCCGGGCATAACGGCGTACGCGGGGCAATTCAGAAGCAATCAAATGGCGGACGTCCATAGGCGTGTGGCCTTGTGAAGTTAAAACGTTTGCGGATCGGTGCGCCCGCAGGGGCTAGGTAAGTCTGCGGGCGCACCACCGGGAGCCAGCGTTAGTTGCCGTAAGCTACTTTGAGCTTGGGGTCGATCTGCCAGACTTCGCTGACCAGCTTATCGCCACGGTATACGAGAACGTAACGCACCGGAATGGGCTTCTTGCCGGTGAACTTAACGGCGGCGGTGATGGTTGTGCCCTTGGGGTTGGCGCTTTCTTCGATGCTCATTACGTCGACGTCCAGCTTGCCCTGGGCTTTGGCGAACTTGGTCCACAGGCCGGTAATTGCCCCGGCGCCGGTGTAAACGCCGTCCAACGGGCCGCCGACCCACTGGAACACGGCGTTGCTGTCGTACTCGGCACCCAAGGCGCTGACATCGCCGGAACCGATGGCGTTGAAATGCTTTTCAGCCATGTCGGAACCCATGCCGGCAAAGGCTTGGGTCGCGCCGATGGTGGCGGCAACCAGTACGGAAAGAGGAAGAACAGAGATTTTGAACATTTGGTGTTTCCTTTTGAGGGTGAAATTGAGGATGGAAAAACAATCAGCCTGTCAGAGAGGTAAACACCGCCAGAACCCAAGTTATTCCCCAGACATTGAAAAAAAATGTCAAAAGGGCTGAAATCGGTGTGCGATCGGGGATTGTTCTTGTGTTTTTGGCCTTCAAACGCTATGAAACGTGCAGATTTTCATGAGGACGCGACATGAGCCACGACTTGGCAAAATGTGATCTGACCTCCGCCGCTGGCTTCAAGCTTTGCGGCGCGCATGCCTCTGTCAAAACCACGATCACCAAAACCACCACTCGCTGTTAGCGGGCTTTTGGTTTTGCAAGATAAGCAACTAGGCCCGCGGACAGCTCCGCGGGTCTTGGTTTATGGGCCCCGGGGAAGCGGGCTCAATCAGAGGAGAATGAAGACAATGGGTTACAAAGTTGCGGTTGTTGGCGCCACGGGCAACGTGGGCCGCGAAATGCTGCAGACGATGGTGGAACGCAATTTCCCCGCCGATGAAATCGTCGCGCTGGCAAGTCATCGCTCGGTCGGACAGGAAGTCTCTTACGGTGACGATAAGGTCCTGACCTGCCAGGATCTCGAAAAATTCGATTTCAAGGGCACCGACATCGTGTTGTCGAGCCCCGGAGCGTCCGTTTCGGCCAAGTTCGCACCTATCGCGGCGGCTGCGGGCGCGGTGGTGGTGGACAACACCTCGCATTTTCGCATGGACCCGGACGTGCCGCTGGTGATCCCCGAAGTGAACCCCGAAGCCATCGCGGGCTACACCAAAAAAGGCATCATTGCGAACCCCAATTGTTCGACCATTCAGATGCTGGTGGCGTTGAAGCCGTTGCATGAACTGGCGACGATCAAACGCGTCGTGGTGGCGACGTATCAGTCGGTGTCTGGCGGCGGTAAGTCTGCGATGGATGAACTGTTCAACCAGACCCGCGGCGTTTACATGAACCAGCCCGCCGAACAGCACCGTGAAATTTTCACCAAGCAGATTGCTTTCAACGTCATTCCGCACATCGACAAGTTCATGGACGACGGTATGACCAAGGAAGAATGGAAGATGGTGGTTGAGACCAAGAAAATTCTCGATTCCAAAATCGAAGTCTGCGCGTCGTGTGTGCGCGTTCCGGTGTTTATCGGTCACGCTGAAATGGTCAATTTGGAATTCAAAAACCCAATTGACGAAGACGCCGCCCGTGAAGTTCTGCGAGAGGCCCCGGGCGTTACGGTCATCGACCACCGCCAGGATGAAGGCTATGTCACCCCGGCGGAATGTGCGGGCGAAGACGCGGTGTTCGTGTCACGTATCCGCAGAGACCATTCGGTCAAGAATGGCCTGAATTTCTGGTGTGTATCGGACAACCTGCGTAAGGGTGCGGCGCTCAACACCGTGCAAATCGCGGAAATTCTGGCCAGCGATTATCTGGGTAAGTAACAAAACCCAACGTGCATAATGACAAACCGCCCCGGTATGATGCCGGGGCGGTTTTGTCGTTTATACAGCAGGTTCATCGTGCTCATTCACCTGATCGTCGGGGTGCTCAGAGCCGGGATTGAAGATGGCGTTGATCTGGTCTTGTTTCATCGCCTGATCGGCAGGAATTGCTGGTTTGTCCGGTTGAGGTTTGTGGACCTCGACGGCCTGGGCACCGTCTTTGCGTCGTTCATCATCGTGCCCCATGTCATGGCGGCGACGATCCGGGCCGAAATAGCCTGGGGCCTTGATAAAAGGACGGGGGCGTTCAATGACGGCGCGTATGCGCGAGAACAGCGCTTTGGGGGAAAGCGGTTTGGCGAGAAACTCGTTTACGCCTGCGTTGCGCGCTTGTTGTATGCGCCAGTATTCAGAATGCGCCGAGACCATGATGATCGGGATGAACTTTTCATCGCCTTGTTCCGATGAGCGAACGAGACGGGTAAGCTCAATGCCGTCGAACGGTGTCATTTCCCAATCCAGAAGGATGATGTCGGGCGTCCAGGCCAGCATGACCGAAAGCGCCTCTGAACCATCAGCAGCTTCATGAACATTGCGCACATCAAAATGCCGTAGGACATCGCAGAGCAATTCGCGCATGAAGGGGCTGTCATCTACGACGAGGAACTTGAGATCATGTAGATAACCATGCTCTTCCATAGATGCCCCGCGGATCACGCATGCTGGATTGAATAATGGCGAGTTCTGTAGAAGTGCTTGCGCTCATTTAATGCCAGTGTTATTGAAGTTTCAATTGTCTGGTGCAGTGAGACTTAGGAAACGGCAACTCAAATATCAAGCTTATGCTGTTTTGCTACTTGTTTGGTTGTGCGTCTTCAAATGGATTGGGGACCTACGTCTATGATGTCTAAAGCGTCTTCTTCTTGGTCTTCACGGCGTTCTTCGTTGCGGTGGGGCAAGGCTCGGCGGCGGCGATCGGGGCCGAAGTATTCCTCGGCACGGACAAACTGGCGCGGCTTTTCGATCACGGACTGAATACGCTTAAACAACGATTTGGCAGAAATCGGCTTGGCGAGAAATTCATTAATGCCTGCGTCTCGGGCCTGCATGATGTTGTGGAGATGGGAATAGGCCGTGACCATGATCACCGGGGTAAATGGCACGGGGCTGTCGTCGGGTTCACGCAGCCACTGCACAAATTCCATGCCGTTTACGGGACTCATCACCCAGTCTACGATGATGATGTCCGGCTTGAAGGACTTGACCGCTTCCTTGGCACTCTCACCGTCTGAGGCTTCATGGATTTCACGCGCCCCGAATTGTGCAATGATCCGCCGCGTCAATTGGCGGCTGAAGGCATTGTCGTCAATGAGCAAAAAACGGATCTGATCCAGATAACCGCGTCCTGACATAGCTGAATATATTCCCTACTCAAAAGTCTGCCGCCCGGCAGTGCCATTGTGTGTAATTTCAACAAGATCGGCAAGTCCTGTTGTGAGGGCTTGCCATGAATTGGGAACGGGGGCATATTGTTTTTTTGCAAGTGCGAAAAGAAAATTCGAGCGGAGGCCTCCCCATGTCGACCACCCAGCCCCTCCCAAATCAACGTCCCCGGCGCAGTGTCCTTTATATGCCCGGCTCCAACGCGCGCGCCTTGGAAAAGGGCCGCACGCTGGCCTGTGATGCACTGATTTTAGATCTGGAAGACGCGGTCGCCCCGGATGCCAAGGACCTTGCCCGCGAACAGATCATCGCGGCTCTGACAGCAGGCGGATACGGCCAACGCGAGATCGCCGTGCGCGTAAATGGGCTTGATACATCATGGGGCTATCAAGATATTGTGACTGCCGCGACGTCCGGTGCCGACGCCATTTTGCTGCCCAAAGTCGAAGGTCGGGCCACCATCCACCATGTCGAACGCATCATGGAAAACGCGGGCGCCCCCGCCAGCCAAAGCATTTGGTGTATGATGGAAACGCCGCTGGGCATTCTTAACGCCCAGGATATCGGCTCCGCCAGCCCACGGGTCGGCTGTTTTGTGATGGGCACATCGGATCTGGCTAAGGACCTGCACGCCGCGCATACCCCGAACCGGGTGCCATTGCAGGCGTCATTGGCGCATTGCCTTTTGGTGGCGCGTGCCTACGGCTTGGGGATCGTCGATGGTGTTCATCTGGATTTGGGCGATGATGAGGGCTTTGCATTATCTTGCCAGCAGGGCTTGGAAATGGGCTTTGACGGTAAAACGCTGATCCATCCTAAGACCATCGACACGGCCAATGGCGTATTTGGCCCGTCTGCAGCCGATGTCGTGTGGTCACAAAAAATCATCACCGCTTTTGAAGCCGCACAGGCTGAGGGCAAAGGTGTGGTCGTGGTCGACGGCAAGTTGGTGGAAAACCTGCATGTCGCCGAGGCGCGTCGTCTGGTTCAGTTGTCCGACAGGATTGCCAAACTTGAAGCCGAAGTGGCGGCTTAAATATGAGTGAAGTGAGAAACGCATGAGCGATAAGACGGATGGCGGAAATTTTTTCGAAGATTTTCAGCTGGATCAAGTCATTGAACACGCCACGCCACGCACCGTCACCGAAGGCGATGCGGCCTTGTATTGCGCGCTGTATGGGTCTCGTTTCGCCGTGCAGTCGGCGGACAGCTTTGCCATGGATATCGGCTTTGAGGCCGCACCTATTGACGATCTGTTGGTGTTTCATGTTGTGTTCGGCAAATCCGTTTCGGACATTTCCCTGAATGCGGTGGCCAATCTTGGTTACGCGGCTGGGCGCATGGTTACCTCTGTTTATGCGGGTGACACGCTGAGCGCGCGGTCTAAGGTGATCGGCCTTAAAGAAACGTCGAACGGTAAAACGGGCATCGTTTACGTGCACACGGTCGGTGAAAACCAACGCGGTGAGCTGGTCGCTGATTTTGTACGCTGGGTGCTGGTCAACAAAAAGGACCCATCGGCTCCCGCACCCAATCTGCCAAACGGCGAGGCGGTGGTGCCGGAACTGCCGGGCAGCGTCGCCGCGGAGCACTTGGCCGCACCCTCCGATTTGAATATGGCCGAATACAATTTCACCCTTGCGGGCAGCTCCTACAGTTGGGACGATTACGTGGTTGGGGAAAAAATAGACCATGTAGACGGCTTCACCGTTGAAGAGGCCGAACACCAAATGGCCACGCGTCTGTACCAAAACACCGCACGCGTGCACTTCAACCAGCATAGTGAAAAAGGCGGACGCTTTGGCAAGCGCATCGTTTATGGTGGTCACGTTATTTCAATTTGTCGTTCGATCACGTTTAATGGTCTGAGCAATGCGTTCAAGCTTGCCGCCATCAATGCGGGCCAACATGTGGCCCCGATTTTTGCGGGCGATACGGTCTATGCTTGGAGCGAAGTTCTGGACAAGAGCGAACTGCCGCACCATCCGGGCGTCGGCGTTTTGCGCCTGCGCACGGTGGGGCTTAAGGACCAAACCGCAGCGGGTTTCCCGTATAAGACGGCAGAAGGAAAATACGACCCGGCGGTGGTGCTGGATTTCGACTATACTGTTTTGATACCGCGTATTTAAGAACATACCCTGAGCGCCAGGGTGTAGGCTCGGGCTCAAGTTTTGGTGGTGGATACCGGTAAGGTAACCACATCAAATCAAAGGAGCCCGGTTAACACACCCGTCAGGTGACGGGATAATTCAAGCCTCTGAACAAAGAGGGGAGCACGGCAATGCCTGAGAACTCAAGACCGCTGTCACCACATTTACAGGTGTACCGCCCGCAAATTACATCCATTCTATCCGTTACCCATCGCGGCACCGGCGTGGTGTTGGCGTTTGCGGCTTTGTTGCTGGCCTATTGGCTGGCCTCCGCCGCGTATGGGCCGGAGGCATTTGCACGCGCCCAGGGGGTGATGGAATCATGGTTCGGCCGACTGGTTTTGTTCGGCTTCACCTTTTCGTTGTTCTATCACATGTGCAATGGCATTCGGCATCTGGGCTGGGACATGCTGTGGGGCTTTGAGATGCGGACGTTGCGCATCACCGGGGGGATCGTGGTGGTCACTTCGTTGGTGCTGACGGTACTCAGCTGGCTCATGGCTTACGGCCATGTCGGCAAGTTGTGAGGGGCGGAATATGACCAATACACCTCAACAAAAGCGTAGTTTGCAATCCAAATTGGGCCGCGTACGCGGTCTCGGATCGACGCGTGAAGGCGTACATCACTGGTGGGCGCAGCGCATGAGTGCGGTGGCTTTGCTACCGCTGTCGCTGTGGTTCATCTATTCACTGATCAACCTGGCGGGGTCCGATTACACCGCGTTTCAGGCATGGGCCGGCGAATTTGGTAACTCGGTCTTTCTGGTTTTGCTGGTGGTGACCATGTTCCACCATGCGCAGCTCGGCCTGCAGGTCGTGATCGAGGACTATGTGCATTCCGAAATGTGGAAAATGGGAATGCTGCTGTTTGTTAAGTATGGCGCGGTGTTGTTTTCTGCATCCGCTATTTTCGCCGTTTTAAAAATCTCGCTCGCTGGGTGACCCAATTATGACTGAAGCCTATCCAATTACCGATCACACTTATGACTGCGTGGTTATCGGCGCAGGCGGTGCAGGTTTGCGCGCCACGTTCGGCATGACCAAGGCCGGTCTCAAGACCGCCTGCATCACCAAGGTGTTCCCCACCCGCAGTCACACCGTGGCGGCTCAGGGCGGCATTGGCGCCGCACTCGGCAACATGGATGAAGACAGTTGGCAGTGGCACATGTACGACACGGTCAAGGGCTCGGACTGGCTCGGCGATCAGGATGCCATTGAATATATGTGCCGCAATGCGCCGCAGGCCGTTTACGAACTGGAACACTTCGGCGTGCCGTTCTCGCGCAATGAAGATGGCAAAATTTACCAGCGCCCTTTCGGCGGGCACATGAAGAACTATGGTGAAGCCCCGGTTCCGCGTGCGTGCGCCGCAGCCGACCGTACCGGCCACGCCATCCTGCACACGCTCTATCAACAAAGCCTCAAACACGACGCGGAATTCTTTGTCGAATTCATTGCCCTTGATCTGATCATGGACGAAGACGGGGAGTGCCGCGGTGTGATCGCATGGAACCTCGAAGACGGCACCATCCACCGCTTCCGCGCTCAGACCACGGTGTTGGCCTCGGGCGGTTACGGCCGCGCGTGGTTCTCTTGCACCTCGGCCCACACCTGCACCGGCGATGGTCACGGCATGGTGGCGCGCGCGGGCCTGCCGCTTCAGGACATGGAATTCGTGCAGTTTCACCCCACCGGTATTTACGGCGCGGGCGTGCTGATCACCGAAGGTGCTCGCGGCGAAGGCGGTTACCTGACCAACGCCAATGGCGAACGGTTCATGGAACGCTATGCCCCGACGGCGAAAGATCTGGCGTCGCGTGATGTGGTGTCGCGTGCCATGACGGTGGAAATTCTCGAAGGTCGCGGTGTCGGCGAAGAACAAGATCACATCATGCTGCACCTGGAACATCTGGGTGCGGACATGCTGGCGGAACGTCTGCCGGGCATTTCCGAAAGCGCCAAGGTGTTCGCCGGTGTTGATGTGACCCGCGACCCGATCCCGGTGATCCCGACCGTTCATTACAATATGGGCGGCATCCCGACCAACATTCACGGCGAAGTTTTGCGCCCGACCGCGGACGATCCCGATGCGGTGTGTCCGGGCCTGATGGCGATCGGCGAAGCGGCCTGCGTTTCGGTGCACGGCGCGAACCGTCTCGGCACCAACTCGCTGTTGGACATCGTGGTGTTCGGGCGTGCGGCGGCGTTGCGCGCGGCGGATATTTTGAAAGCCGGGGCCGAACAAAAAGGCCTGGCCAAAGACAGTGCCGATAAGGCACTGGAACGCTTTGACCGTCTGCGTCATGCCAGCGGTGCGTTGCCGACGGCACAAATTCGCGATGACATGCAGCGGACTATGCAACGTGATGCTGCGGTGTTCCGCGATGCGACGGTGTTGGCCGACGGCAAGAAAAAAATCGACGACATCGTTGGCGGTTTTGGCGAGGTCGCCATTGCCGATCGTTCCTTGATTTGGAATTCGGACCTGGTTGAAGCGATGGAACTGGAAAATCTTCTGGCCTGTGCTCAGGCCACCGTGCACTCGGCGCACAACCGTGAAGAAAGCCGTGGCGCACATGCCCGCGACGACTTCCCGGATCGCAATGACGAGACCTGGATGAAGCACACCATCGCGTGGCTGGACGAGGGCAACCAGGTCAAGCTGGGCGACCGCCCAGTGCACACCTGGACCTTGACCGACGAGGTTGAATACATCGAACCGAAAACTCGCGTTTATTAAGGGGGAGGAGAGAGACATGGTTGAATTTAATCTTCCCGCCAATTCAAAAGTGATGCGCGGCAAATTGCACACGGCACCCGAAGGCGCCAAAGACATTAAACGGTTCAAAGTCTATCGCTTTGATCCCGACAGCGGCGAAAACCCGCGCGTCGATACCTATGAGATCGATTTGGGTGCGTGCGGGCCGATGGTCCTGGATGCCATGATCAAGATCAAGAACGAGATCGACAGCACGCTGACCTTCCGCCGTTCGTGCCGCGAAGGTGTGTGCGGTTCGTGTTCGTTCAACATCGACGGCACCAACACGCTGGCATGCACCAAACCGATTAAAGACATTCGCGGCGATGTGAAAATCTATCCGTTGCCGCACATGCCGGTGATCAAGGATCTGGTGCCGGACCTAAGTGTGCCGTACGCGCAGTACGCCTCTATCGAACCGTGGATCAAATCCGACACCCCGGCACCGACGGCGGAACGCCTGCAAAGCCCGGAAGAGCGCAAAGAGCTCGACGGCATGTGGGAATGCATCTTGTGTTTCTGCTGTCAGACCAGTTGCCCCAGCTATTGGTGGAACGGCGACCGTTACCTCGGCCCGGCAATCTTGTTGCAGGCTTACCGTTGGATTGCGGACAGCCGCGACGAAGCCAAAGGTGAACGCCTCGACAACGTCGACGACCCGTTCCGCTTGTACCGCTGCCACACCATCATGAATTGCACCAACACCTGCCCGAAACATCTCAACCCGGGCAAAGCGATTGCGGAAATCAAGCACCTGCTGTTGAAGCGCCGCTAATTCCCAATACGTTCATCGTAAACGGACCATAAACAAAAAGCCGCATTAACTGGGCGGCCTTTTGTATTTATGCGATGGCATGTCGAATAGGATGAGGCCATTTCATTTGGCGGGCATGGCTTTGTTTTATGGACGAATCGAGTCCAAAATATATATATTAATTGCGCGTAATGGGCGGAGGGTTATGTAGGCTAATGATTAAGTATAATAGAATTGGTTTGTTTTCAATATTCGTATGTGTCGCCTTTGTTGGTGTTGGAACGACACCCCGTTCCACCCATGCGGCGGATGGGTTCTATGTCGGGGTCAATGCGGGCAAAAATTGGGCCAGCGGCGGGAATGGCTCCACTGATGTTGCGGGTGGGCTGCTCAACGCTTCGCTTTATGACATTAACGCTAAAAGTGGGGGGCTGGTTGGCGGTGCCATCGGGTACAAATTTTCCGATTTGTGGCGCACGGACGTTTCCTACACGCGTTTAAAAAATATACTGAACTGGAAAGGTGATTTTAAGGGGCTCGCCACGCCAACCCACTTCACCTCCGACACGACCTCGCATGTGTTGCTGTTGAACGGCTACCTCCACGCCAAGGGTCTGAATGAAGACACGTTCAATACCTTCGACCCCTTCATCGGCGCAGGCATCGGGTTCGTGCGCAATCGGGTGACGAATGTTGTTGAGACAAGCAACACTGGAGCGTTTGTCTCCTACCCAGCGGATGGCAGAGAACTCCACCCGGCGATCCGCGTGGGCGTTGGCGTGGATACCCAGATCACCCCTGCATTGACCTTTACCCCTGCTCTCGACGCGTATTGGCTTGGCGAATTTCAGACCGGCGACACACGCGTCGGCGCAAGCCCCACTCGGATCGGCGCATGGACTGCTGATGGTATCTATAGCGTCGGGGTGTCCTTGGGGCTGCGCTACACGTTCTAGCCGCGGCTCAAGTTTTTGCGACAGGTATGGAAAGGCCCGCTGGACACGGCGGGCCTTTCGCGTTGATAGGATGCTTAGTGGCTGAGCGATGCCTCAATCACTTTTTGGCACAAACGGTTCCGCGCATTGGCGTCAACGGGTTCTGCCCAGTTGCGCCCGATATGGCCCCAATCGGGGTCTTCGGGATCAAGACCGAGGGTCCTGATATAATCGTCGTCGACCACGAAGAACTGGGTCTGATAGGCCAGAAGGTATCCCCCTCGTTGGGCATGGATCATTTGCGCGTCTTCATAGGTTGCGCACCAAATGTTCGTGTGTCCACCGCATCTTGGGGGATATAGAAGACGTCCGAATGTGGTGGCGTCGCGCAGGCTATGTACGGCGTGACCCCATCCCTGGAAACCAAGTTCGCGGGCGATTACGCTTAGGCAATGGCGGCGCTTGACTTGAAAGGGTAAGTCGGCGTCACCCAGTTTGCGCAGCTCGGGCAAACTGCGCATGCGCGAAAGTGCGCTGGGTTGGGCGTTCAAGGTGTCGCGATGCAGAATACGGGCATGTAATTTTAGCGTATCAACACTATCAGTCATAGCTGTTTCCTTATGTCTGGATCGGCCCGCTCCGAATGATCCAAGAAAACGATTTGGTTGATTATGTTGAATGCTTCAGGGTGCGTGTGGCTTTCGGCGGTGAGGCATCCCTGAACGCCTTATCAGGAAACCTAAATGATTGGTGTCCCGAGATCAAGACTGGACGGCTCAGACGGTGACCTGACTGGCAAACCAAAGGATCGCCCAGAACGCCGGGATCAGGGGGAACAGCCGGGCGCTATCGCCGTTGCCGGCTTGGATGCGTTGCAGGGCAATGCCATTTGCGGCCAGCCACACCACCGGTGCGGCGTAACCCCAATAGATCAGGACCGTGGAAAATCCGTCGAAGGGTGTCGTGGTGCCTTGACCCGCGGTGATGCCTCCGTACGCCATCAACAGCATCCACAATGTGGGCATCAATGTCGCGACGGCGAAAATGATCACCAGCATGCGCTGGGCTTTGAGGATGTCTTTGGGGCTGCGATCGTCCTGGCTGCGGTCGTCGGGGCGGTCTGGCATGGATGGCGTGTCCTCATGAGTGGGGGTGGGCGACTATTCCCGTCTGAGGGGGCAGCGTCAACCCGCCTTGAACGCAGAGCGCTTGTGGATGGTGATTTTTGACATCAGCTTGAGCGCCGACAAGTCTTGCGGCCCGTCTTCGGTCAACATATGAAAGGTGCCCTTCTCAAAGCGAATGGGAAAGGTCACGAATACATGGCCTTCGCCCTTTTCCAGCGCCGATTTGGGCAACTGGTCAGCCAATGAAGTGCCACTTTGCAGCAGGAACCAGCTGAGCAATTCTTCGGTGGAATAGGCTGTGTCGGATGCGTTGTGGATGAAAATGTCTGCGTTTTCGCGTTCAGTTTCGAAAGCCTCGATCACAGGATCAGAAAGTCTCAGGTTGCGTTCTTTGGGGTGGTAAAAGGTCATGTCGAGGCCAATGTGTTCGACCTCGAATACAAACTCGTCGGTTTCGCGTCCGGCTTTCATCTTTAATCCCAGTCGCGGCGATTGAGGGCATATTCCCCCCGTGCGGTCTTGAACGGTTGAATCAGCATCTGGTCGAGCCGCTCGTCATGGACATCGCGAAACATATCCAGCCCGATGGTCATGGCTTCGTGTCCGGCTTCGGGTTGGGCGGTGTACGTGCCGAACAGGCGGTCCCACCACGGCAGGTTAAAGCCGAAATTCGAATTGCATTCGCGCGGTATCGCCGAGTGGTGAACTCGGTGCATGTCCGGCGTGACGACGATCAAGCGCAAAACCGCATCGAGCCCCAACGGCAAACGCACGTTCGAATGGTTGAACATGGCGGTGGCGTTGAGCAAAACCTCGAACACCAAAACCGCCACTGGGCTGGCGCCGGTCAGCGCGATCACCGCGAACTTGATGGCGAACGATAGCAAAATTTCGATGGGGTGAAAGCGTGCTCCGGTGGTGACATCGTAATCGATATCGGTGTGGTGCATGCGGTGCAACCGCCACAACAAGGGGATGGCGTGGACCATGACATGCTGAAGCCAGATGAAGAAATCCATCAATACAACGGCCACTAGCAGCTCGACCCAGCCATTCCATTGCAAAATATTGAACACGCCCCAACCCCGGTCCATCGCGACATAGGCGAAGGCCACCGGAGCCATAGGTAACACGGTGCGGGCAAGCGCGGTGTTCAGCACCACGATGCCGAGGTTGGAAAACCAGCGCAATTTTTTGGAAATAGAAAGAGGCCGCCTAGGGGCTGCCAGCTCCAAAAGCGCCATGACCGTGAAGATACCAAAAAACGCCATAAGGCGGATCACTGGTTCGTTATTGAGAAGGCTTTCACCGATCATGTACGGGTCCCGTTTTTTGAAGGGTAATGGAAAAGGAATTTTCGCGGCACACCCTCATTGATGGAGTTCAGTGTGCCCCGACACGAGTGGGCTAGCAAGACCCTCTACGCAACTTTTCGGGGTTGTCAAAGTTTAGGCTTTTTCTAAATATACAGGCCTTCACGTTGAGCAAGGTGCTAATATTAAAGTACAGAAAAAACAGCTATTTACTTAACCAGCCTAAGTACATAGGTTTGCCCCAGTGCCGTTACAAAATTGAATAAAGACTTTCCATGTCCGTTCAAGATGGACCAGCGCCGCCAGGACCGCTCGCAGAGTATCGCGAACGTATCTTCTCGGGCGAACTGAAACACGATCCGGCACAAGCGCTTGCCGTGGAAAAACTGCAAAGCCTCCACAAAGCCCTGCTTGAATACGAACCCCGTTCCGGCCCCGTAGGCTGGAAGGAACGTTTCGGTCTGGAACGGCGCCGCGAAGTTCCGCCTCAGGGCATTTACTTCTATGGCGGTGTCGGGCGCGGCAAATCCATGTTGATGGATATGTTCTTCGAAGACGCCCCCGTCAGGCGCAAGCGCCGTGTACACTTTCATGCCTTCGTGCAGCAGGTTCATATCCGCCTGAACGAATACCGCAAATTCAAGGGCCGTGAAGCCGACCCGATCCCCCCCGTCGCCGAACAGGTCGCCGCGGAAGCGACACTGCTGTGCTTCGACGAATTTCAAGTCACCGACATTGCTGACGCGATGATCTTGAGCCGCCTGTTTGGCATTCTGTTTGAGAAGGGCGTGGTGGTTGTGACCACATCAAATCGCCCGCCATGCGATCTGTACAAGGACGGTTTGCAGCGCGAAGCCTTTTTGCCCTTCATCGACTTGATCGAAGAAAAAATGGATATGCTGCAGCTCGACGGCAAAATCGATTACCGGCTCGAGCATATGCGTCAGTTGGACGTTTACCTGTACCCCGACACCCTAGAGGCCCGCGCCAAGCTGGAGCACGCATTCGTTACCCTGACCCACGGAACCCGCCCGCATGCTGCCACAATCCCCGTGCAAGGCCGCGATGTGGCGGTGCCAAAGGCGGCGCAAGGCGTAGCGATGTTGCAGTTTGCCGACATTTGCGGGCGCCCTTTGGGTCCGGCGGATTACCTGGAATTGGGGCGACGTTTTCATACCTTGATCATTTCCGGCATCACGCAAATGAGTTCAGACAACAAAGATGTGGCGCGGCGCTTCGTGACGTTGATCGATGCCATGTACGAAGGCCGTGTGAAATTAATTTGTTCGGCCGAGGTCGGGCCGATGGAACTTTACGTGGCGGGTGAGGGGTCGTTTGAGTTCGAACGCACCGCATCACGCCTTGTCGAAATGCAATCAGAGTCTTACATGGAATTAACGCATGCCAAACGAGGAGATTAAAAGGCGGTGAGAATCGCGTGGACGTGATTTAACGAAAATCCCACCCTTTTGGGCAGTTTAACCTTGCCACATGGTGGAAATCACGCTACCAAAATAGCAAATTTTGTGCAGCGCAACATAGGGCGCTCTGGCCGCAAGTGTAGGCCAAATCAACACGAACCAGACGTTTTCGACTACAATGCGGAGACGTCAGACGAGAGAGAGTAGGGATATTCAAATGGCACGTAGCAAAATCGCATTGATCGGCGCAGGCAACATTGGCGGCACGCTCGCACATCTGGCAGCAGTCAAGGAACTCGGCGACATCGTCATGTTCGACATCATGGACGGTGTGCCCCAGGGCAAATCCTTGGACATCGCTCAGTCAGGCCCCATCGAAGGGTTCAACGCTTCGCTTAAAGGCACCAAAAGCTACGCCGGTATCCGCGGCGCTGACGTCGTGATCGTCACCGCCGGTATCGCGCGCAAGCCGGGCATGAGCCGCGACGATCTTTTGGCGATCAACGTGGGTGTCATGAAGCAAGTCGGCGAAGGCATTAAAAAGTACGCCCCGAAAGCATTTGTGGTCTGCATCACCAACCCGCTCGATGCGATGGTTTGGGCGTTGCGTGAAGCATCGGGTCTGCCGCCGCACATGGTTGTCGGCATGGCGGGCGTTCTCGACAGTGCGCGGATGCGGTTGTTCCTGGCAGAAGAATTCAAGGTCTCGGTCGAAGACGTCACGGCATTCGTGCTGGGCGGCCACGGCGACACCATGGTGCCGCTGCCCCGTTATTCCACCGTCGGCGGCATTCCGGTGCCCGACCTGATCGACATGAAGTGGACCACCCAGGCCAAGATCGACGAAATCGTTCAGCGCACCCGTGACGGTGGCGCGGAAATCGTCGGCTTGCTGAAAACTGGTTCCGCCTACTATGCACCGGCGGCTGCGGGCATCTTGATGGCCGAAGCCTACTTGAAAGACAAGAAAGCCGTGCTGCCTTGCGCTGCATATCTGAAGGGCGAATACGGCGTGAAAAACATGTACGTCGGCGTTCCGGTTGTGATCGGCGCAAAGGGTGTGGAACGCATTGTCGAAATCAAACTCGATCGCGAAGAAAAAGCCCTTTTCAACAAATCTGTGAAGGCCGTGTTCGGTTTGGTCAATACCATCAAGAAACTGCAAGCCCGTGCTGCTGCGCCTGCTAAGAAAGCTCCAGTAAAGAAGGCAACTGTGAAGAAGGCGCCCGTGAAAAAGGCTGCGGTGAAAAAAGTTGTGGCGAAAAAAGCCCCAGTTCGCAAGCCAGCCGCACCGGTGACGACGCCCGCTGCAGCCAAAAGCAAATAAACGAGGGTCGGGCCTCTTTTTAAATCGGCCCTGAGAGGATGAGAGTCAGATGAACATTCACGAGTATCAAGCCAAACAACTGCTCGCCAAATACGGCGTTGCGGTGCCTAAGGGCAAAGTGGCTTATACCGCGCCCGAGGCTGAAGCCGTGGCCAAAGAACTTGGCGGTCCGGTGTGGGTCGTCAAGTCCCAGATCCATGCGGGCGGCCGTGGTAAGGGCGGTGGCGTCAAGGTTGTCAAATCCGTCGAAGACGTACGCGACACAGCCAACGATATGCTCGGCATGCAGTTGGTAACCCACCAGACCGGTCCGGCGGGCAAAGAGGTCAAGCGCGTCTACATCGAAGAGGGGTGCGATATTGCTCGTGAATTGTACCTCAGCTTTTTGATCGATCGTGCGACGTCGTGCATCACGGTGATGGCGTCGACCGAAGGCGGAATGGACATTGAAGAAGTTGCCGAAAAAACGCCGGAAAAAATTATCCATGTGACCATCGATCCGGCCATCGGTATGCACGCGTTCCACGCTCGGCAACTGGCATTCGGTCTTGGTCTTGAAGGCAAGCAAGTCGGTTCGGCGGTGAAGCTGATGCTCGGCATGTATAAGGCGTTTAATGCGCTTGATGCGTCGATGATCGAAATCAACCCGCTGGTGGTGACCGGTGAGGGCGCGGTGATGGCGTTGGATGCGAAGATGAACTTCGACGACAACGCCCTGTTCCGTCAAAAAGATGTTGCCGAGCTGCGCGATGAAGATGAAGAAGATCCGGCTGAATTGGAAGCCGCACGCCATGATCTCAACTACATCAAGCTGGACGGTAACATCGGCTGCATGGTCAATGGCGCAGGCCTGGCTATGGCAACCATGGATATCATTAAGTTGTTCGGCGGCGATCCTGCAAACTTCCTGGATGTTGGGGGCGGGGCGACCAAGGAACGCGTCACCACGGCGTTCAAATTGATTTTGTCGGACGCCAATGTCGAAGGCATCCTAGTCAACATCTTCGGTGGCATCATGCGTTGTGATGTGATTGCCGAAGGTGTGGTTGCCGCCGCACGGGAAGTGAGCCTCAATGTTCCGCTTGTTGTGCGCCTTGAAGGCACCAACGTTGAATTGGGCAAGAAAATATTGGCCGACTCCGGTTTGCCGATTGTCTCCGCAGATGATCTGGGTGATGCCGCCGAAAAAATTGTCCAGGCCGTGAAGGAGGCTGCATAAGATGTCCGTTCTCGTAGGTAAAAATACCAAGGTCATCTGTCAGGGCTTCACCGGCGCGCAGGGCACCTTTCACTCCGAACAAGCCATTGCATACGGAACCAAAATGGTCGGCGGTGTGACGCCGGGCAAGGGCGGCTCCAAACACTTGGATCTGCCGGTGTTTGACACCGTGGCAGATGCGGCGGAAAAAACGGGCGCGAATGCATCCGTTATTTATGTCCCGCCACCGTTTGCCGCCGATGCAATCTTGGAAGCTATCGACGCTGAAATTGAATTGGTGGTGTGTATCACCGAAGGCATTCCAGTTCTCGACATGGTCACCGTCAAGCGTGCGCTGGCCGGTTCCAAAACCCGTTTGGTCGGGCCGAACTGTCCGGGCGTGATCACGCCGGGCGAATGCAAGATCGGCATCATGCCGGGACACATTCACACCTGCGGTAAAGTCGGCATCGTGTCGCGCTCCGGCACGTTGACGTACGAGGCTGTGGCGCAGACCACCAACGCGGGTCTCGGTCAATCGACCTGCATTGGCATTGGCGGTGATCCGGTCAACGGCACCAACTTTATCGATTGCCTGGAGATGTTCCTCGGCGATGATGAGACTGAGTCCATCATCATGATCGGTGAGATCGGCGGTACGGCCGAAGAAGAAGCGGCTGAATTCCTGAAAGCATCGAGCATTAAGAAACCTGTAGTCGGCTTCATCGCGGGCGTCACCGCGCCTCCGGGTCGCCGTATGGGGCATGCGGGTGCAATTATCTCCGGCGGTAAAGGTACCGCAGGCGACAAGATCGAGGCCATGAAGAGCGCGGGCATTTCCGTTGCGACTTCGCCGGCGACGCTGGGCAAGACAATGGTCGATGTTCTCAAGGGCTAGAGCCCAAGAGGTAAAGCAGTAAACAATCCGGCCCGCATGACGCGGGTCGGATTCGAGATAACCGGGGCTAAATATTAGAGGACGGGCGTGCCGGGCTCATGAGTCCGACATCTCTCAGAGGAACCTATGGCAGGATCTGCGGATACATTTTTATCGGGCGCGAATGCGCTCTACGTAGCGGAGCTTTACGCCCGTTATAGCGAAAACCCCTCACAGGTGGATCGCTCCTGGGCCGATTATTTCGGCGCAATGGACGACGAGGAACGCGAAATTCTCGTCGATCTGCGCGGAGCCTCCTGGGCACCGTCCAATTCGGCTATCATCGGCCAGTTTGGCAGCGGCGGCTTGATGGAAGTCGAAGCAGGGCACGATGCCGTCGCGCTGGAAGGCCCGAACTTAGGCTACGTCACGGCGGGGACCACGCGCCCCAACGTGGATGTCATCCGCGCCGCGACCAAAGACACCATCCGCGCATTGATGCTGATCCGCACCTACCGGGTGCGCGGCCATCTGATCGCAAACTTCGACCCGCTTGGTCTTGAAGGTCAGACCCAGCATCCAGAGTTGGACTACCGTACCTATGGGTTCACCGACGCGGACCTGGACCGACCGATTTTCATCGACAATGTTCTGGGTTTGGAAACGGCCTCGATGCGGGAAATTCTCCGTATCTTGAAGGAAACCTATTGCGGTTCCATTGGCGTCGAGTTCATGCACATTCAGGAGCCGGACCAGAAAGCCTGGATTCAGCGCCGCATCGAAGGCATCCGCAATCAGACCGATTTCACCATTAAAGGCAAACGCGCCATCTTGGAGCGTTTGGTGGAATCGGAAGGTTTTGAAAAATACCTCGATGTTAAATTTAAAGGCACGAAACGCTTCGGTCTCGATGGCGGCGAAAGCGTGGTGCCAGCGATTGAGCAGATCATCAAGCGCGGCGGGCAATTGGGCGTTAAGTCTATTGTTATGGGAATGGCGCACCGAGGACGACTGAACGTTCTGGCCTCGATTATGCGTAAGCCGTACATGGCAATTTTCGCTGAATTTCTTGGGCTGGCCGCGTTGCCTGAAGAGGTCGAAGTTTCGGGTGATGTGAAATACCATTTAGGCGCATCCGCCGATCGGATCTTTGACGGTCAATCCATACATCTTTCATTGACCGCCAATCCGTCGCATCTGGAGTGCGTCAACCCGGTGGTGCTGGGCAAGGTACGCGCCAAGCAACGCCAGATGGGCGACACAGACCGCGAGCAGGTGATGGGTATCTTGCTGCACGGCGACGCTGCGTTCGCCGGACAAGGCTTGGTGCCGGAAACATTGGATATGTCCCAATTGCGCGGTTACCGCACCGGTGGCACGATCCACATCATCATCAACAACCAGATCGGGTTCACCACCCACCCGTCGTATTCGCGTTCATCGCCGTATCCGTCGGACGTGGCGAAAATGATCCAAGCGCCGATCTTCCACGTTAACGGCGATGATCCCGAAGCCGTGGTGCACGTCGCACGTATCGCCATGGAATTTCGCCAGGAGTTTCACAAAGACGTGGTCCTCGACATGTTCTGTTATCGCCGCCATGGCCATAACGAGGGTGATGAACCGATGTTCACCAACCCGATCATGTACAAGACCATCGCCACGCATCCGACCACCCGCGAAATCTATGCGCGTAAACTGGTCGAAGAAGGGGTGCTGAGCGAAGCCGATAATGAAAAGATGACGGCAAATTTCTACGCCCATCTGGACAAGGAGCGCGAAGCCGCTTCCGGTTACAAGCCGAACAAAGCCGATTGGCTGGAAGGCAAGTGGGCGGGGTTGTTCTATCTGGAAGGCGCGGAAGAAATGCGCGATGACGATACATCGTGCGAAATGGAGCTGTTGCGCGAAGTGGGGCATGCGATTTCGGAACCCCCGGAGCTGTTTCACACCAACACGAAAATTCTGCGCCAGCTTAAAGCCAAACGCGCAATGATCGAGACCCAGAAGGGTGTCGATTGGTCGACCGCTGAAGCCTTGGCCTACGGCACTTTGTTGGTGCAGGGGCATGGCGTGCGGCTGTCGGGACAGGATTCAGGTCGCGGTACGTTCTCCCACCGTCACTCGGTTCTTGTGGATCAGGAAAATGAAGAGCGCTACATTCCGCTCAACAACATCCGCCCAGGCGATCAGGCCCATTACGAAGTGATCGACAGCCCGTTATCGGAAGCTGGCGTGTTGGGCTTTGAATACGGCCATTCCCTATCAGACCCGCACTGCCTGACCATTTGGGAAGCGCAGTTCGGCGATTTTGCCAACGGTGCGCAGGTGATCATCGATCAGTTCGTGTCCAGTGGTGAAACCAAATGGCTGCGTATGTCGGGATTGGTGATGTTGTTGCCTCACGGTTTCGAAGGTCAGGGGCCGGAGCACTCATCGGCACGTTTGGAGCGCTACCTGCAATCGAGCGCGGAAGACAACTGGCAGGTGGTCAACGTCACCACACCGGCGCAGTTCTTTCATGTGCTACGACGCCAGTTGCGCCGCAATCTGCGCAAGCCACTGATTGTGATGTCGCCGAAATCACTGTTGCGCCATAAGCAGGTACTTTCGAACTTGGGCGAGATGGGCCCGGGGACAAGTTTTCACCGTGTGTTGCCCGAACACGACAACTTGGTTTTGGACAAGTTGGTTCGCCGTGTTGTGCTGTGTTCAGGCAAGATCTACTACGACCTTCTGGAAGAACGCCGTGCACGCAAAATCGACGATGTGGCAATCGTGCGCATAGAACAACTGTATCCATTCCCATGGAAGGGGCTAATGCAACAGTTGGCGCGCTATCCGAATGCCGAGGTGATCTGGAGCCAGGAAGAACCCGCCAACATGGGGGCGTGGTCTTTTGTTGCTCAGCGCATCGAAACAATTGTGCGCGACTTGAACAACAAAATCATGACGGTCAACTATGTTGGTCGCCGTGGCGCCGCCAGCCCGGCAACGGGTTTGTTCAAGCGCCATGTCGAAGAGCAAAAGTGGATTGTTGACCAGGCGCTGGAAGGCGATTTGAACAAGCTGGTGCAGCCGCACCAACGTCCTCAATATTGAGAAACTGAATTATTAAGGCCCCACCGCGGGCCAAACGAAAGTGAGAGAGGTCAATATGGCTACCGAAATCAAAGTGCCTGTTCTGGGGGAATCGGTTACTGAGGCTACGGTCTCCAAATGGTTCAAGCAACCGGGCGATGCGATTGCACAAGACGAAACCATTGTTGAGTTGGAAACCGATAAAGTCACGATTGAAGTTCCGGCACCCGCAGCAGGCGTGTTGAAGGAAATTGCCTTCGCCGACGGCACAGACGTAGGCATCGGTGCCATTCTGGGCATCATCGCAGAAGGTGCTGCTGCCACCGCCCCGGCTGGCGCTGCTTCCGCTGCCGCCACACCGGCTGCCCCGGCGGCACCCTCTGCGGAAAGTGACGACGCGGTGTTGTCGCCTGCGGTGAAAAAACTGATCGATGAAAACAACATAGATCCGAGCGTAGTAACCGGCACCGGCAAAGACGGACGGATCGTCAAGGGCGATGTGCTGGCATATCTGGAAACGAATGCTTCTGCTGCGGCCCCTGCCCAGCCAGCAGCACCCGTTGCCCCGGTCCCGGTGGCGGCATCCCCGGCACCTGCCGCTGCGCAATACCCCCCTCGTCCGATTGGACCACGCGAAGAACGCGTGCCCATGACCCGTTTGCGCAAGCGGATTGCCGAGCGTTTGAAAGAAGCGCAAAACACGGCCGCAATGCTCACCACCTTTAACGAGGTGGACATGACCAACGTCATGGACCTGCGTAGCCGCTTTAAAGGTGGTTTTGAGAAAAAGCATGGCGTGAAACTCGGCTTTATGTCGTTCTTCACCAAGGCCGTGGTCACGGCGTTGCGTGAACTGCCTGCGGTGAATGCTGAGATCAACGCGGGCGACATCATCTTTAAAAACCACTACGACATTGGCATCGCGGTCGGTACGGAAAATGGTTTGGTGGTTCCGGTGGTTCGCGATTGCGATGCTTTGGGATTTGCCGAAATCGAACAGTCCATCAATGATTTTGGCCGTCGCGCACGCGAAGGTCGTTTGACCATGGACGAAATGTCTGGCGGTACGTTCACCATCACCAACGGTGGCATCTTTGGCTCATTGTTATCGACGCCGATTTTGAACCCACCGCAGTCCGGTATTCTCGGCATGCACAAAATTCAAATGCGCCCGATGGTGATGCCCGATGGATCCATCGAAGCCCGCCCGATGATGTATCTGGCACTGAGTTACGATCACCGCGTCGTCGATGGCCGTGAGGCCGTGACCTTCCTGGTGCGCGTTAAAGAGTGCATTGAAGATCCTGACCGCATCATGTTGGACGCTTAAGAGCAAGCCGGAGAATATTTAAATGGCTGATAATTCATTCGACGTCATCATCATCGGCGGCGGGCCGGGCGGCTACGTCGCCGCCATCCGCGCCGCCCAACTGGGGCTCAAAACGGCGTGTGTGGACAAGCGCGAAACGTTGGGCGGAACGTGCCTCAACGTGGGCTGCATTCCATCGAAGGCCTTGTTGCAGTCGTCGCACCTGTTTGAAGAAGCTGCGCATGGGATGTCTGCGCACGGTGTCAACGTGGCTGCGCCTAAGCTCGATCTGGGCGTTATGTTGGGCCGCAAGGATGCCGTCGTTGGCGACCTGACCAAGGGCATCGCGTTCCTGTTTAAGAAAAACAAGGTTACGCATATTGTTGGTGAGGGTGTGGTGTCCGCCCCCGGCGAGGTTAAGGTCGGCAAGGATGCCTACAGCGCCAAGCACATCATTATCGCTACGGGGTCCGAGCCAGCCCCGCTTCGTGGTGTCGATGTCGATGAAAAGAAAATCGTCACTTCAACCGGTGCATTGGACTTGCCGAACGTTCCCAAAACCATGGTCGTCATCGGTGGTGGTGTGATCGGATTGGAATTGGGCTCGGTCTGGCGGCGCCTCGGCGCGGACGTCACTGTGGTTGAGTTCCTGCCAGCAATTTTGCCCGGCATGGATGGCGAGGTGGTTAAGCAGGCGACCCGCACGCTCAAGAAACAAGGTCTCAAATTTAAGACCGGCACTAAGGTGACGGGCGCTAAGGCTGGCAAAAACGGCGTTGCGCTTACCGTGGAACCGGCTGCGGGCGGTGACGGGGAAACCATCAATGCAGATGTGGTTCTGGTCGCCATCGGGCGTCGCCCGTTCACCGATAAGCTGGGTCTGGATAAGGTCGGGGTTGAAATGGATGACCGCGGTTTTGTCAAAACCAACGGCCACTTCAAAACCAACGTCGAGGGTATCTATGCCATTGGCGACGTGATCGGCGGCGCGATGTTGGCGCACAAGGCCGAAGAAGAAGGCATTGCTTGCGTCGAAATTCTCGCCGGACAAGCTGGCCATGTGAACTACGGTGCGATACCGGGTGTGGTTTACACACATCCTGAAATTGCCGCGCTCGGTAAAACCGAAGAAGCGCTTAAAGCCGATGGCATCGCGTACACCGTTGGCAAGTTCCCGTTTATGGCCAATTCGCGTGCCCGCGCCGTTGGCGATACCGAAGGCTTTGTTAAAATTTTGGCGGATGCCAAAACGGACCGGGTCTTGGGTGCGCACATCATTGGTCCGGGTGCCGGTGAATTGATTCAGGAAGTGGTTCTGGCGATGGAATTTGGCGGCTCGTCCGAAGATATCGCGCGCACCAGTCATGCTCACCCCGGAACGGCGGAAGCCGTCAAGGAAGCCGCGCTTGCTTGCTTGGGGCGCGCCATTCACGTCTAAACGCGTGTATTGGGATTTATAAAAGGCCTGCGCGGTGATTGCCGCGCAGGCCTTTTTTATGAGTGGGTTCTGCGCTGGGCCGTGCATGAAATTCTAGGCGCTGAGGGCGCCGAGTGCCAAGTCGGTGAACTGTGTGTGAACCTCGCCATCGGCTTGGATGTAGCAGGGCACGCCATCGACATTGTGCAAAAACGCCAGCTCTCTATCCACCAACGTACTGAGAATTTGCGCCGCTTTTTGGCCCGGCATGTGCAACAGGTCGCCAATATCGCGTTCGCACAGCTTGGCGATGTGAACCACCGCCAGGACCCGTGCTTCATCTGTATCGATGACACCGGATGTCGCAACGACCATACGTTCGGCGGCATAGCGGCTGATGAGGAGAATTTCCTTTGCGATACCGGACAACTGACAAATGTAGGGAACGCGCACGGCATCGTGCTGAGCCAGCGCAACGCGTGCGGCGCGTTTCGTGATTTCATCCAGGCAGTTCGTTGATCGCAGTCGAACTGCTTTCACAAGAGCGGGTGTGTCTAGTCGCATTGGATGGGTATCCTCATGGTTGAGTACATTTAACCATAAATTGACACTATACGCAAAAAAAAGTTCCGCCCGGCATAAAACCGAGCGGAACTTTTTTGAATGGTTTGAATAGGCTAGAGACTTTGTAGCCCAAAATTAGTCGGCATATTGGCCTTCGCCTTTGAATTTACCGCCTGACACAACGGTCAAGGCTTCTTGAATGGCGCCCGGTGAGCCCATGATGTTCATGAAGCTGTTATCACCGCTCATGCTGAGATCGGAAAAGTTGATGGCGATGCGGAATTTGGAATCCAGCGCCCAGGCTTTTTTGCCTGATACAACGATTTCAATGGGCAGGTGTGCGGTCGAACGCAGGTCTTTGAAGTCAATTTCGCTCATGATCCAGGCATCATCTTTCTCGTGCTCTGCCTCGCCGTTGCCTTTGAGCCCAACGCCAAATACGGTTTCTTCCTTGCCCGGCACGTCGATGCGATAAACCATGGTGGTGCCGGAAACGCCCTTGGCCAAGTTGGCTTCAATGCGTTCGACCATTTCCTGATGGCTCTTGGCACTGCCCAGAAGGTTGGGGTCGTCAAAATAAGGCATCATGAACATGTAGTGGTAATCACGCAGGTCGCCGTCGTCGAGGCCTTCTTCGGAACCGAATTCGCCCTGGTCGCCCAGCGCTGTGCCCAGCGCCTTGGATACACTGGCCATATTGTCACTCATCCGGTATGCGGACGCCATATAGGTCGGGTTGGTGTAAGCAACCTGAATTTCGCCGCCGTGTTGCGTAACGGCGACGCGCTGGGCGATGCCATAAGCCCCAAATTCAGATTTTGACGCGGCGGCTTTCAGTGCGTCGCTGGTGACGATGATCACGGCTGCGCCTGTGTACGGCATATAGTTGCCCACGATCTGAAAGCCTGCACTTTGCAATTTTGCGGTTGTGCTGGCGAAGATCGAATCAAGTGCGCCAGCGCCCTTGCTTGCGAGAATAAAGGGCTTCATTTTTCCTTCGCTGGCGGCATAAGCCGGAGCGTGAAGTGTCATCAGAGCCACGAAAGCCATGGCGATGAACGTAAGCTTGCGGATCATTTTTATTATCCCCCTGTTTCATATGTGACATATGTCATATGGGAAAAGAGCGCGCTGTGGGTAGTACAATACGCGCACACGCAAAATGTGTTGTTTCCAATGTTTGCTCAAGTAACTGGGGTGAATCGGCGAATTGTCCGCAATAATTGAGACTATTTTTGTCGTTTGGCGCGGGGGTGTGCGTGGGTATAAACGGACTGCAGACGTGCGCCATCCACATCGGTGTAGCGCTGGGTGGTGCTGAGCGATGCGTGGCCCAAAAGCTCTTGGATGGTGCGCAGATCGCCACCACCTGCCAACAGGTGGGTGGCAAAGCTGTGGCGCAGGGCGTGAGGGGTGGCGCTGTCAGGCAATCCCAGATAGCTACGCACGTTGCGCACCATGGCCTGGGCGACCCCCGCTTGAAGGCGCTTGCCGCGCACCCCCAGAAACAGAGGACTGGTCGGCGTCATGGGAAAGGGGCTGGCCTTTATGTAGGCGCTAATGGCCTTGGCGACACGAGGCAGCACGGGCACAATACGCTGTTTGTTGCCTTTGCCGGTGACCACCATGACACCGCCATCGGGAACGTTTTCGACGTTCAAATCCAACGCTTCGGCGATGCGCAGACCGCAACCATATAAAAGCATCAGCAAGGCCCGGTCGCGTTTGCCGACCCATGGCTCATCGGCGAGGGCATCGGCCAGCTCGACCAGTTCCAATGCGTCTTCGACATTCAGCGCCTTGGGCAGGGATTTGGGTAGTTTGGGCGTGCGCACGGCGTGGATTGCGGCGTTGGAGAGCACACCCTGGCGTTCCAGATACTTGTATAAAGTACGCAGAGTGGAAAATTGTCGCGCGATGGTGGCGCGGCTTTTGTCATTGGCGCTGAGGCGCGCCAGCCAACTGCGAAAATCAATGGCATTCAGGTTCGCGAGGTCGCGTATACCGGGCGCATAACCCAGGTGTTCGGCGAGGAACGCCAGAAATTTGGCGACGTCGCGAGTGTAATTGGAAAGCGTGTGGGGGCTGGACCGCTTTTCATGTTTGAGCCAATCCAGCCAGTCGCCGAGCGCATGGACCAGGGCTGGCTCAATCGCCGCATTTTCCAATGCGCCGCTTAGCCCGTTGGTTGGGCCTTTAGGTGGGGTTACGCCTTTGCCAGCCATCTCTGAAACAGTTTTTCGCAGACCCGGGCCAGGAAATTGAGCAAATCCGTGCCCTGACCCGCGTGAAAAGCGCCCGACATGCTGGAGCCCAGCGCCAAAACACCGCTCGCACAGTTGGCGCCGGGGCGCAGCCGAGCCAAGGCGGCAGAGCGCACCATTTCGTGCTGGTCGCTGAAAATGGTGCCGTCATCAAGCATATCGCGGATCAACGCCACGTCGCCGCCTTCGCCGATTTGCGCATCCAGATAGCTGAACGGCAGCATGCGCACGCCGGGCAGGCGCAGTGCGGCTTCGGCGCGGATGTCTTGCTCAAAGCCAAAGGCCACCACATCGACGTCCAGCAGCAACGGCAGATCGTCGCTGATGATGCGCGCCATATGGTCTGCATCTTGCGCAGACAACAACGCCAGCGTGGCGGCGTGGGTGCGCGTCAGGTAGGTCATGTTGGTGCGGCTGGTTTCGATTACGTCCTGGGTACAGGCGGTGAGGTTTTGGATTTCGTCGCGCAGACGGTCCACCATGGCGGACTGGAAATCGACCACACCGGCACCGCGGTCTGCAATAGGCCCCTTCATTTGCACCAAAACGTCTGGATTGCGGGAAAAAAATTCCGGATTGTTCAGCAGATACTGGCCGATGTCCCCATCGTTCAGCAGCGGGGTGGTGGCTTGGGTATTGGTGGTCATGGGCGTCCCTCATTGTCACAAATCGCGGCACCGAATCGAGTCTGAGCATCATGAAGCATTTTCGTTAATGCTTTCCTTCCGTAAGCTAGCGTTATGAACAAAACCGATTCGCCCCCCTCCGACCCACAAATTTTCGCTTCCGGTATGCGTTGCGGCGTGCTGCTGCCCGTGCCGTTGGGCAAGGTCTATGATTACCGCGTACCCGATGGATTGACCTTGCGGGCGGGCGATTTCGTGCGTGCGCCCTTAGGTCCGCGCAAATTGACGGGTGTGGTCTGGGGGCCAGCCAAGGGTGAAGTGGACGATGCCAAACTTAAAGCGCTGATCGATAAGCTGCCTGCGGTGCCGATGGCCGATGTGACGCGGCGCTTTGTCGATTGGGTAGCGAGCTACACATTATCGAATCCCGGCGCGGTGCTGAAAATGGCCATGAGCGTGCCGGATGCGCTAGACCCGCCCAAGGGCGTCAAAGCTTACCGGGTCGCGGACCAGATGCCCGATATCAAGTTGACCCAAACCCGCGAGCGGGTGCTGGCGGTGCTGCAGAACGGCCCACCGCTGACTGCATCCGAAGCGGCGTTTGAAGCAGGCTGTTCCCCCGCGGTGGTCGTGGGATTGGCCAAGGCAGGTGCGCTGGTCGAAGCCCAACAACTGCGGGAAAAGACCTGGACAAAGCCCGATGCTGAGTGTCAGGGGCCGGAACTTTCCGATGCCCAGAGCGTCGCAGCCGATGATTTGGCGGCCAAAACCAAATCCGGCGGTTTCGCGGCGGTATTGTTGGACGGGGTGCCCGGCTCGGGCAAGACCGAGGTCTATTTCGAGGCCGTGGCCGAAGCACTGCGTCACGGTCAGCAAGTCTTGGTGATGTTGCCGGAAATTGCCTTGGGCGCACAGTGGCTGACGCGGTTTGAGCGTCGTTTCGGTGTTCCGCCTGCCCAATGGCATTCAGAGATGGGCGCGAAAGAACGCCGTGAAACTTGGCGGGCGGTGGCTGACGGTCGAGTTGGGGTGGTGGTCGGTGCGCGTTCAGCATTGTTTTTGCCTTATCAAAACCTTGGCCTGATCGTGGTCGACGAAGAACACGACCCGGCCTTCAAACAAGAAGAGGGCGTCATTTATAATGCCCGCGATATGGCGGTGGTGCGGGCGCATTTGGGCGAATTTCCCATTTGCCTGGCTTCGGCGACGCCATCGTTGGAAACGGCAGTGAACGCGGAAAGCGGCAAATACGGCTTTTTGCATCTGCCCGAGCGCCACGGTGGCGCGGTGTTGCCGCAGTTGGACCTGATCGATATGCGCCGTGAAAAACTGCCCGCGACGCGCTGGTTGTCGCCATCCTTGGAAATCGCCCTACAAGAGACCTTTGAGGCGGGCGAACAGGCGATGCTGTTTTTGAACCGTCGCGGCTATGCACCGCTGACGTTGTGTCGCACCTGTGGGTTTCGTCTGGCGTGCCCCAATTGTTCAACGTGGCTGGTGGAACACCGCGCACGCCATCGGTTGCAATGCCACCATTGCGGCCACACCATTCCGATGCCCGAACGCTGCCCCAATTGTGAGACGGAACACAGCTTTCACGCCTGTGGGCCGGGTGTTGAGCGTGTCGCCGAAGAGGCCCGGGCGAAGTTCCCCGATGCCCGCGTGGCGCTGGCCAGCTCCGACACCCTCACCGGTCCCCGTGCGGCGGCCGAGCTGATTGAGCGCATCGAAAAGCATCAGGTCGATTTGATCATCGGCACTCAAATCGTCGCCAAGGGCTATCATTTTCCCATGTTGACGCTGGTTGGCGTGGTGGACGGGGACTTGGGGTTGGCTGGTGGCGATCTGCGCGCGGCAGAACGCACCTATCAGCTTTTGTACCAAGTGGCGGGGCGCGCCGGGCGTGGCGCACGCGCCGGTCGGGTGCTGGTGCAGACCTATCAGCCGGATCATGCGGTGATGCAGGCCATGAAATCAGGCGTGCGCGAGCGATTTATCGCCGAAGAAGTTAGGGCGCGCGAAGACTTGCACATGCCGCCGTTTGGTCGTTTGGTCGCGTTGATCGTGTCGGGCGCGCATGAACACGCCGTCGATGCCCAGGCCGTGAGCCTGAGCCGCTTGGCGCCGCGTTACGACGGGGTTGAGGTGTTGGGGCCAGCGCCCGCGCCGCTGGCCTTGTTGCGCGGGCGTCATCGCCGGCGGCTGCTGATGAAGCTCAAACCCGGCATTGCCCCCCAGCCGGTGGTGCGCGAATGGCTTGAACGCGTCACCAAATCTCAGGCCCGGCAAAAAGGGGTGCGAATCCAAATTGACGTCGATCCGCAAAGTTTTTTGTGAGCTAAATTTCGCCGCCCTTATATGGCGTCATACTAACGAGAACTTCCATAGGGGGGGATCGGTACGTTTTTTTTGGATTTTGAGGGCTGGAATCAGCCACTTGCGAAACATTAAGAAATGTTTTTATGCATTCGCTCTAATATATGGAAAAAGAGATATGACCATATCTAGTGGAGGGCACTTAAACCCCCGGAATTCTAGGGGAATAAATATGCGAAGAGTCGCCTTGCAACCCCCAGACCCCTGTGTTAGATAACTGCCGCGTTCCGCAATGGCGGCACCTTGATGGTGCTTGTCGTAAGGGCGCTTTAGAGAGGGCGAAAGCCTTCCAGGCAAAACACTCAGGTCAGGGATTCTCCCAGTGTCATCCGAGACCACAGCTACCACCGGCCTCGCGGGCCGTTATGCCACCGCACTGCTCGGTTTGGCAGAGTCCGCGTCGAGTCTGGACAAGGTTGCCGAAGACCTCAAGTCTTTGAGGTCCATGATTCAGGACAGTGCCGATTTGGGCCGCGTGATTTCCTCACCGGTCCTGACCCGCAACGAACAGGTTAAGGTGATGACGGCTGTTGCCGCCAAAGCCGGAATGGATCAGTTGACGATCAATTTCGTCGGCACGGTCGCTCAAAACCGTCGTTTGTTCGCGCTGGAAGGCATGATCAAAGCGTATATCAATGAATTATCACGTCGCCGTGGCGAAGCCGCGGCGCAGGTTATTACGGCCCAAAAGCTTAGCGATGCTCAGCTTAAGGCCGTTTCCGATGTGTTGAAGAAAGTCGTTGGGACGAAGGTCAGCGTTGAAGCCGACGTGGACGAGAGCCTGCTTGGCGGGATGATCGTTAAGGTTGGTTCGCGCATGATCGACTCATCGCTTAAGACGCAGTTGCAGCAATTACACCTCTCCATGAAGGGGATTGGATAATGGATATCCGTGCCGCGGAAATTTCCGCAATTCTAAAAGATCAGATCGCTAATTTTGGTACCGAGGCGGAAGTCGCCGAGGTTGGTCAGGTGCTTTCCGTCGGTGACGGTATCGCCCGTGTCCATGGCCTCGATAACGTCCAGGCCGGTGAAATGGTCGAATTCCCGGGCGCTATTAAAGGCATGGCCCTGAACCTTGAAGAAGACAACGTCGGTGTTGTTATCTTCGGCAGTGACCGTGGCATCAAAGAAGGCGACACCGTCAAACGGACCGGTTCCATCGTGGACGTCCCGACCGGCAAGGGCCTTTTGGGCCGCGTTGTCGATGGTCTCGGCAACCCCATCGACGGCAAGGGTCCGATTAAGGACGCCAAGCGCAGTCGTGTGGAAGTCAAGGCACCGGGCATCATCCCGCGTAAATCGGTTCACGAACCGATGCAGACCGGCCTCAAGGCGATCGATAGCCTGATCCCTGTCGGCCGTGGTCAGCGCGAATTGATCATTGGTGACCGTCAGACCGGTAAAACCGCGGTGATCATCGACACCATCCTCAACCAGAAAAACAGCAACGCTGCTGCCACCAACGAAAGCGATAAGCTGTTTTGCATCTACGTCGCCGTTGGCCAGAAGCGCTCCACGGTTGCTCAGTTGGTGAAGACGTTGGAAGACAACGGCGCGATGGAATATTCTGTTGTTGTCGCGGCTACCGCGTCCGACCCGGCACCGATGCAGTTCCTCGCACCGTACACCGGCGCGACGATTGGTGAATTTTTCCGCGATAACGGCCAGCATGCGGTCATCTTCTACGATGATTTGACCAAGCAGGCTGTTGCGTATCGTCAGATGTCGCTGTTGCTGCGCCGCCCGCCGGGCCGTGAAGCTTATCCGGGTGACGTTTTCTATCTTCACTCCCGTCTGTTGGAACGCTCCTGTAAATTGGGCGATGCAGCTGGTAATGGTTCCTTGACCGCTCTGCCGGTTATCGAAACCCAGGCTGGTGACGTGTCGGCATACATTCCGACCAACGTTATTTCCATCACCGATGGTCAGATCTTCCTGGAATCGGAACTCTTCTATAAAGGCATCCGCCCGGCTGTGAACGTCGGTCTGTCGGTGTCTCGTGTGGGTTCCGCCGCGCAGATCAAAGCCATGAAGCAGGTTGCTGGCTCGATCAAGCTGGAATTGGCCCAGTACCGTGAAATGGCGGCGTTCGCGCAGTTCGCTTCGGATCTCGATCCGGCGACGCAGCGTTTGCTGGCCCGCGGTGCGCGCTTGACCGAATTGCTCAAGCAGCCGCAGTACAGCCCGCTCGCCGTTCAAGAGCAGGTCGCTGTGATTTATGCCGGCGTCAAAGGCTACCTCGACAATGTCAACACCAGCGACGTGACCCGCTATGAGCATGCATTGCTCGGCGAGCTGCGTTCGAAAGGTGCGGACATCCTGGCCACTATTCGTGATGAAAAGGCCCTATCTGAGGAAACCGAAGGCAAGCTGGCGAAGTTCATCGAAGACTTCACCAAGTCTTTCGCCTAAGTGTAGCCCTCAAGGAGCGGAGCGGGACAACGTCTCATGCCTAACCTAAAGGACCTAAAAAGCCGGATCGATAGCGTCAAGTCGACGCGTAAGATCACATCGGCTATGAAAATGGTCGCGGCCGCTAAATTGCGCCGCGCCCAGGAGGCTGCCGAGTCCGCACGCGCATATTCTGAGCGTATGGACACGGTTCTGCGTTCCCTCTCCGGCTCGTTTGCCGGAATGGAGGGAGGACCGAAACTTCTTGCCGGTAACGGTGACGACACGACCCACCTATTGGTGGTGTTCACGTCGGATCGTGGCCTGTGTGGCGGTTTCAACGGTACGATCGTTCGCGAAACCCGTCGGCTTGCGCAAAAGCTGAAGGGCGAAGGCAAAACGATCAAACTATTGTGTGTCGGTCGCAAGGGCGCAGACCTTCTGAAGTCTGAATACCGCAGTGTTATGGCTGATAGCATCATCGGAATCGGCGGCAAGAAGGGTATTGGTTACTCTGAGGCCACTGCGGTGTCCGACCGGATCACGGAAATGTTCGAGGCAGGCGAGTTTGATGTCTGCACGATCGTGTTCAACAAGTTCCAGTCGGCCATGACGCAGATTGTCACCGCACAACAACTGATCCCCTTTGCTTCGGATGAAGTCGAAGGCGGGGAAAGTGCAAGCAGTGGCGAATTGAAAGCCGCGTATGAATTTGAGCCGGAAGAAGGCGAAATCCTAGAAGTTCTGTTGCCGAAAAATCTCGGCGTGCAAATCTTTCAGGCAATGCTGGAAAGTTCGGCTTCCGAGCACGGTTCACGCATGACCGCTATGGACAATGCTACCCGCAACGCTGGTGATATGATCGACAAGTTGACGCTGACGTACAACCGTTCGCGTCAGGCTGCGATCACCAGTGAATTGATTGAAATTATCTCCGGTGCGGAAGCACTGTAGAGAAACGCTGATTACGCTTAAGGAGCTCCAGCGATGGCAAAAGATAACATCGGACAAATTACCCAGATCACGGGCGCAGTTATCGACGTGCGTTTCACGTCCGGCAACCTCCCCAATATTTTGAATGCTCTGGAATTGCAACATGACGGCAAGCGTCTGGTTCTCGAAGTGGCCCAGCACTTGGGTGAGAACATGGTGCGTACCATCGCCATGGACTCCACCGACGGTCTGCAGCGCGGCCAGGACGTCACCGATACCGGCGAACCCATCATGGTCCCCGTCGGTCCGGAAACGCTCGGTCGTATCATGAACGTCATCGGCGAGCCGATCGACGAACGTGGCCCTGTCACGACCAAGGCTACGGCATCGATCCACAATGAGGCTCCGGCATTCTCCGAGCAGTCCACGGAATCGGAAGTTCTGCAAACCGGCATTAAGGTTGTCGACTTGATCGCGCCTTACGCAAAGGGCGGCAAGATTGGCCTGTTCGGCGGCGCTGGTGTGGGCAAGACCGTTCTCATCATGGAATTGATCAACAACATTGCAAAAGGCCACGGCGGTTATTCCGTGTTTGCCGGTGTTGGTGAACGTACCCGTGAAGGTAACGATCTCTACCACGAAATGATTGAATCGGGCGTTATCGACCTGGAAGGCAACGAGTCCAAAGCGGCCTTGGTCTACGGCCAGATGAACGAACCTCCCGGAGCCCGTGCTCGCGTTGCTTTGACCGGCTTGACGCTGGCTGAGTACTTCCGCGATCAGGAAGGCCAGGACGTGTTGTTCTTCGTCGATAACATCTTCCGCTTCACCCAGGCCGGTTCCGAAGTGTCCGCGCTGCTCGGTCGTATCCCGTCCGCTGTGGGTTACCAGCCAACGCTGGCCACCGACATGGGCGCACTGCAAGAACGCATTACGTCGACTAAAAAGGGTTCGGTAACCTCGGTTCAGGCTATTTACGTGCCTGCGGATGATTTGACCGATCCGGCGCCTGCAACTTCGTTTGCTCACTTGGACGCCACCACGGTGCTCAGCCGTCAGATTGCCGAGCTCGGCATCTACCCGGCTGTGGATCCGCTGGACTCCACGTCACGCGTTCTCGACCCGCGCATCGTTGGTGAAGAACACTATGGCGTTGCGACCAAGGTCCAGCAGATTTTGCAGACCTACAAAGGCCTCCAGGACATCATCGCCATTCTCGGCATGGATGAGCTGTCGGAAGAAGACAAGATGACCGTGGCGCGCGCCCGTAAAATCCAACGCTTCTTGTCCCAGCCTTTCCACGTTGCCGAAGTCTTCACCGGCTCGCCGGGCAAGTTGGTGTCGCTCGAAGACACCATCAAGGGCTTCAAGGGCATTGTGAACGGTGAGTACGATCACCTGCCGGAAGCGTCCTTCTACATGGTCGGCACCATTGACGAGGCCGTTGAAAAGGCCAAAGCAATGGCCGCAGAGGCTGCCTAACAAAATCACCCAAATGATTTTGGGGTGTTTGGAGTAAAAGCACATGGCCGATATGGTCCAATTTGAACTGGTCTCGCCTGAGCGGCTCGTTAAGTCGCAATCCGTGAGCATGGTCGTTGTGCCGTGTTCCGAAGGCGACATTGGTGTGCTGCCGGGCCACACGCCGTTGATCGGCACCGTGCGCCCTGGCGTTGTTGATATCCATGCAGACGGAAAAGTGTCGGAAAGCATCTTTGTTTCCGGAGGCTTCGTTGAGGTCACGGCAGAACGCTGCACGGTGTTGGCAGAAGAAGCTATCGCAGTTGGTGATTTGAAGGTCGATGCTGCTCGGACGCGCCTTGAAGCTGCTAAAGCAGCTTTGGAGAAGGCAACAGGTGAGATCGAAAAAGGCAATGCTGAAGCGGAAATCGGTACCGCAGAAGCGATGCTCAGCGTAATGGGTGCCACACTGGCTTCTCATTGATCTCATTATACGTTCATTCAAAAAGCGGCCCCCGGGAACGGAGGGCCGCTTTTTATGCCTAATATGATAAGGGATGTCGGCATTTTCGGCTTGGTGATTGAAGCGTAAACGTTTTAATGTTTCTAGACATGTGAATTTAAACCTTCAAATATAACGAAAATCAATATGCGTATGGTGTATCGAGTGTTTCATAGCGGCGCTATGGCGCTCAGTGCTTTGAAGTGTGACGGTTATGGAAGATTGCCTACTTTGTCCCAAGAACCACAGTTGTCGGGGGCAAGTCATCAGTGACCTGGTACTTAAACTTTTTGACGCCGTGGAGCATGCCTCGACGGGGTGTGATGTCGACACCATCAGCAAAGCTTTGAGCCGCGAAGATATGAAATCGCTTACGGTTCAGGGCGAAACGGCACATGTGATGTGTTGGAGCAAAGGCTTTGTTTGGGTGCTGGCCCGAAAAGTCGCAGATCTATCGAAAGTGGCGCAAGATGATGAAGACCTGCGTCGGGGCATTGAACGTCTTGTGACAAGCATCGATTGTCTGTTCGGCAAACTGCCCAAGGGACAGAGTATAAATCTGCCGACATTGATTATGGATGTCTACAACAGGGTGACGCAGATATTGGCCATTGAGGGATGTACCGCGGTGGTCCCGGCGACGATTCTCGGCAAGGCCATCACGGAAGTTGCACACCGCCGTATAGGGCTGATCACTTCAGGTATTGGATATAACCCTGATCAGCCTTCATGATGTGGTTCAGTAGCCATTTTTTTAGAAATTGCAAAACTTCATTGATGTTGATGGCGTCGGGTTGGGTCTTGTAGATGGTTGCGATGTCTCTGACCGTTTTTCGAATGTCATCGTGCATCGCTTGGTGTTTGCCGATATCGGGGTAATCGGAATCCCTAAATAGATCTTCCTCACGGTCGAAATGGCGTTCGACATATTCGATTAATAGGGTAATGGTTTGCGCGATCTCTTCATCGGAAAATCCCTGATCGACGCGCATGAACAACTCGTTGGTGATGTTCACCAACGTCATGTGGTCGAAATCGACGATTTTGTGGCCGACTTTGTAGCTGTCATTCCACTGAATAAAGGTCACGAGGATACACCATCTGTTTGGACTATGCGGAAAAATAGTACCCGTGCGGCAATGGGGTCAATGTTTAATTTTAATGACACTGTAAAGGCGTGTGTGTAATGCGGATGGTGCAATCTAAAGAGTGAGGCTAGTATTTAAAACATAGTTCTGAGGGAGGGGCGTTTCTATGCGGTTATATCTTGTCCGACACGGTAAGGCCGAGTTCGGTTCCGAAGACGCCGACCGTCATCTCAGCCCGCGGGGGCGCGCAGATGTTGAGGCGATGGCCTCATACCTTGCCGCACAAGAAATATCGGTCAGTCGGGTTGTTCACAGCACCATGGCGCGCGCGCGGGAAACAGCTGAAATATTGGCGGCAAAGCTGGCACCGGGTACCATGGCGAAGGAACTGGACGGGATTGAGCCTTGGGGCAATGTTAAGGCGTTCGCAAGCCTGACCGAAAAATGGACTGAAGACACAGTGGTCTGCGGCCACGAGCCATTTATGGGACAAGCGTTGTCGTATCTGGTCACGGGCAACCCCCATGCGGAACTGGTTGACGTCAAAACGGGCTCTGTTATGGCGTTGGCCCGAAACATACACAATCCAAGTTGGCAGATGCGCTGGATGGTCTTGCCACGCATCGTCCGCGGACCGAAACGCGGAGAGGATTGAGCGTATGAATCTTTATTTGGTACAGCATGCCGAGGCCGTGTCTGCACAGCAACATCCCAAGCGTCCCCTGAGTGAACGGGGCCTCGCCGATGCCGTGAAAATGGCGGCGTTTTTGTTCAACGCCGATGTGATCGTCGATGAAATTGTGCATTCGGGAAAAATTCGTGCGGAAGAAACGGCCAATGTGCTGTCCAAGACCGTATGGTTCGGAAAGGCTACGGTTGAAATGAGCGGCCTTGGCCCGAACGACAGCACAGATCATCTTCTTCACTCCGCCCAAACGGCGGGTGGAAATCTTATGGTTGTGGGGCACATGCCTTATATGTCGCGGATGGCGGCGCGTTGTTTGACGGGGGATGAGAGTGGCCTCGACATCGCGTTTGAACCTGGCACAGTGATGTGCCTGCAACGCACCGAAGACGGCTGGGCGCTCAGTTGGATGCAGCGCCCGGGCATGTTAGCGGACGTTTAGGGCGCTGGCAGAGCTAACGGCTTTAGCGTCGCGACTTGCCCTTGCTACGTGACCCGGCCCCGGCTTTGGTTGCCGCTGATTTGGATACACCGGCACGGTCTAGGCCCAGTTCATGGGCTTCCAGTCGGCGAATTTCGTCACGCAGTCTTGCAGCTTCTTCGAATTCCAGGTCGGCAGCGGCCTTTTTCATCCGCACGTCAAGGTCCTGCATATGTTGTTTGAGTGATTTGCCGACCAATTGAGAATCACCGCTGTCGCCAGTATCGACGGTGACATAGTCCTGTTCATAGACCGAGCCGAGCACATCGCCGATGTGCTTTTTGATGCTGGCGGGTGTGATGCCGTTCTCTTTGTTGTAGGCCTCTTGCTTAGTGCGGCGGCGGTTGGTTTCGGAAATAGCGTAGTCCAGGCTATTGGTCATTTTGTCAGCGTACAGAATGACGCGGCCCTCAAGGTTTCGCGCGGCGCGTCCGATGGTCTGCACCAATGATGTCTTGGAGCGCAGGAAGCCCTCTTTGTCGGCATCCAAAATGGCCACCAAGGCGCATTCGGGAATGTCGAGGCCTTCGCGCAGTAGGTTGATGCCGATCAGCACATCAAACGCACCCAGGCGCAGGTCACGGATGATCTCGATGCGTTCAAGCGTTTCGATGTCGGAGTGCATATAGCGTACCCGAATACCGTGCTCGTGCATGTATTCGGTCAATTCCTCAGCCATTTTCTTGGTCAGCACGGTGACCAGAACGCGCTGGGCCTTGGCGGCGGCGGTTTTGCATTCGCCCAACAGGTCATCGACCTGGGTGGTTACCGGGCGCACGATGCATTCGGGATCGATCAAACCCGTCGGGCGCACCACTTGTTCGGTGAACACACCACCGGTTTGTTCCAGTTCCCAAGGTGCTGGGGTGGCACTGACGAAAATGGTCTGCGGGCGCATGGCGTCCCACTCTTCGAATTTAAGCGGCCGGTTGTCAATGCAACTGGGTAAACGGAATCCGAAACTCGCCAGGGTCGATTTGCGGCTAAAGTCGCCCTTGTACATACCACCGATCTGGGGCACCGAAACGTGGCTTTCATCAGCCACAAGTATCGCGTCTTCCGGCAGGTATTCAAACAAAGTCGGTGGTGGCGCGCCCGGCGCACGCCCGGTCAGATAGCGCGAATAATTTTCGATGCCGCTGCAATGTCCGGTGCTTTCCATCATCTCCAGATCAAAGGTCGTGCGCTCTTCAATGCGTTGAGCTTCCAGCAACTTGCCCTCTGCGTGAAACCGTTCAATTTGAGCTTTCATTTCGGCTTTGATTTGCGGGATAGCCTGCAACAGGGTCGGGCGCGGCGTGACGTAGTGACTGTTGGGGTAAACGGTGATTTGTTCCAACTCGGCATTCTTTTCGCCGGTTAGGGAATCGACTTCATAGATGCTTTCCAGCTCGTCGCCGAAAAAGCTCAACTTCCAGGCCCGGTCTTCGTAGTGGCTGGGGAAAATTTCCACCACGTCGCCACGCACGCGGAACGTTCCGCGGCCAAAGGCGGTGTCGTTGCGGCGATATTGCAGCGTCACCAGGGATCGCAGCAGGTCGTCTTGGGTATAGTTTTCGCCAGTGATCAGTTTGACCACCATGTCGGCATAAGTTTCCGCCGAGCCAATGCCATAAATGCACGACACGGACGCGACCAAGATCACATCACGGCGCTCAAACAGCGCGCGGGTGGCGCTGTGGCGCATGCGATCGATCTGTTCGTTGATGGAAGCGTCTTTTTCGATGTAAGTGTCGGTTCGCGCGACGTAGGCTTCGGGCTGATAATAATCATAGTACGAAACGAAATATTCGACCGCGTTGTGGGGGAAAAAGTCCTTCATTTCCGCATAAAGCTGCGCCGCCAAGGTCTTGTTGGGGGCCAAAATCAGCGCCGGGCGTTCGACTTGGGCGATGGCATGGGCGATGGTGAAGGTTTTTCCAGATCCCGTAACCCCAAGCAAAACCTGATTTTTTTCGCCGTCGTTCAGTCCTTCCACCAATTCGGTGATGGCTTGGGGCTGGTCGCCGGCGGGTTCGAAATCAGACACCAGTTGGAACGGCTGACCCTCGCCTGGCTTGACCCCGGGCTTGATCTTCGGGGCGGGCTGGGCATCGGCGTGGAATCCGGGTTTCACAAGATCGCTCATAGCTTTGATTTATACGGCGATCCCCGGCGTGCGCAAGGGTGATGATCGACTCGCGTTGGATGTAGAATCCGGTTATACATTTTTAACCATACTGCGCGAAACAGAGGGGAGGCGAGGTGAGCATGAATCATCCCGTGAAATTCCCGGCAACGGGGATGCCGGATCAGGACTGGTGGAAGGCGCTGTGGCCCGATCCGGAAGGCGTTATGAGGCGTCTTGGCATTGATTTCGGGACGAAAGTTCTGGATTTGTGCTGTGGCGATGGGCATTTCACCGTGCCGTTGGCTCATATTGTGGGCGGACTTGGTCGGGTGATGGCCATCGACCTCGACGCAAACCTGCTGGCAAAGGCCAAACATCGCGCCAGTCGAGCCGGAATTTCGAACGGCACCATCCGCTGGATCGAATGCGATGCGTGCTCGTTAAAGACCGTTTTGCCGCAGACACCCGATTATGTGTTGATCGCCAACACCTTTCACGGTGTACCGGACAAGCCACAGCTGGCGCGTGAAGTGTTCAATGCCCTGAAACCGGGGGGACAATTCGCGGTCGTCAACTGGCACACGCGCCCCCAGGAAGAAACCACAGTTCTGGGCCTGCCGCGCGGTCCTAGAACAAGTCTGCGGATGTCGCCCGAACAGGTCATGGATGAGGTTTTGCCGATCGGCTTTCGTCTTCATGGCGTGGTCGAATTGCCGCCCTATCATTACGGAATTCTCTTCGACAAACCGAAGGTGTCTTAAAAAGACGAAAAAACCGGAAAAAAGCGGCGGACAAGGCGTTTTGTTCGTTGCAGCATCGGCTTCACGGCGCTAGCTTTCCGGTCATTACATCTTCTCATAACAGGATATGCATCATGGCCTTTATTGCCGACCGTCTGAGCCGCATCAAACCATCCCCCACCATCGCCGTTTCCACCAAAGCCGCCGAGCTGAAAGCCGCCGGTATGGACGTGATCGGTCTGGGCGCAGGTGAGCCTGATTTCGATACTCCCGACCACATTAAGGCTGCCGCCAAGGCCGCCATTGACGCGGGTGCAACCAAGTACACCGCCGTGGCGGGTACGCTGGAACTGCGCCAAGCGATTTGCGCCAAGCTCAAACGCGACAATGGTCTGGACTACACGCCCAACCAAATCCAGGTGGCGTGCGGCGGCAAGCAAAACATCTACAACGCCATGATCGCGACCGTGAACCCGGGCGACGAGGTGATCATTCCTGCGCCGTATTGGGTGTCGTATCCAGACATCACCCTGCTGGCCGAAGGCACGCCGGTGATGGTTGACTGCACGGCGGAAACCAATTTCAAGATGACCCCGGAAGCCTTGGAAGCGGCGATCACGCCCAAGACCAAGTGGTTGATCCTGAACTCGCCGTCCAACCCAACCGGTGCGGCCTACACCCGTGCGGAAATGAAGGCCCTGACCGACGTCCTGCTGAAGCATGAACAGGTCTGGGTGATGACCGACGATATGTACGAATTGATCGTTTACGATGATTTCGAATTCGTCACCCCAGCCCAGGTTGAGCCGCGCCTGTATGACCGCACGCTGACCCTGAACGGCGTGTCTAAAGCCTACGCCATGACCGGCTGGCGCGTCGGTTACGCCGCGGGTCCCGAAGATGTGATCAAGGCGATGAACAAGGTTCAGTCCCAGTCCACCACCCACACCTCGTCCATCAGTCAAGCGGCTGCGGTGGCGGCGCTCAATGGCGATCACAGCTTCATAAAGGGCAACAACGAGACCTTCAAAGGTCGCCGCGATCTGGTCGTCAAAATGCTCAATGAAGCCGAAGGCCTGATCTGCCCAACCCCCGAAGGCGCGTTCTACGTCTACCCATCGTGCGCGGGTTGCATCGGCAAGACCACGCCGGACGGCAAGGTGATCGAAACCGATGGTGACTTCGTGACCTACTTGTTGGAAGCCGAAGGCGTCGCTGCGGTTCAAGGCACGGCATTCGGTCTCAGCCCGTACTTCCGCGTATCCTATGCGACCTCGAACGAGCTGCTCACCGAAGCCTGCACCCGCATCCAGCGGGCCTGCGCCGCGCTGAAGTAAGCACGCGGTTCACCGGAAAAGTAAAACGGCTCCCAGAAATGGGGGCCGTTTTACTTTGCTGCCCAATAACTCAAATAAAGTCTGTAAAGCACTAAGCGGACCTTCAATCTCCTAGATCCACCGCGACGATATGTCATCAGTCAAGTAGGCGGCTTTCTCCAATTTTCAGGATCCATGCCGTTCCCTCGGTATACCCATTTTCATCGGCAATCTCCCGAAAACGTCGAGGTGGCTCTTCGAACGGTTCGTCGCTGAGCCGTATCGTTCCCCAATGCATGGCAACGACCGTATTCGCGTGGAGGTCCTGTGCCACCATGAGGGTATCGGCAGGATTCATATGATGGGATTTCATGCGCCGACGAGGTTCGTAGACACCGATTGGCAGGAGAGCATAGTCCACAGGACCGATCATCCGTGCAATTTCCGCATAGACGGGCCCATAGGCCGAGTCACTGCAAAAGAAGACTTGCTTGCGATTGGTTTTAAAAGCGTAACCAGCCCAGAGCGTCGCGTTACGGTCGAAGAGGTTGCGGCCCGAATGATGAATGGATGGGGTTGCGGTGACGACAATGCCCCCAACCTCTGTCGTGTCATACCAGTCGAGTTCCGTCACCAAAGGATAGCCTCGTTCAGTGAAGAATGCGCCTAGGCCAAGGGGGACAATGACATGAATTCGATCCTTTTTCGGCAACGCTTCTACTGTTTCGGCATCGAGGTGGTCATAATGATTGTGGGATACGACGAGGATATCAATTTGCGGCAATTCCCCGATATTAAGTGCCGGGGGCGTTGCGCGTTTCGGCCCGAATGGCGGTATCCCGGTTGCGTACTCAGTTAGGAAAGGATCCGTTAAGATGGTCTTGCCATCAAGATTTATGAGAAAGGTCGCATGGCCTAGCCACGTCAACGCGTCCTTTCCTTTGATTTGCGCGACACCTTTTTGGACGTTCTCAGACGTAAGGATATATTCGGGCGACAACGTTGGCGCGTAGCCGGTGATGCCTTCCATCATTCGGTCAGTAAAAGCAGTGAAGGTATCCTTCCAAGTGCCCGCGTATTCCGGGCTTCCCGAAGGATTGCGAAATCCTCCTTCTACATGGTGATAAGGGGTGCCTTCGGCATGGGAATTCGATGGGCTGCATCCGCTTGCAATCGGTAAAATAAACGCCAGTAACCCGCCGTAGATCACGGTCTTCCAGAGCGTCTTCCCCTTCACGTTTTTCTGACAACACAACATGCGGAAAATCCTCAACCTATACGTCAGGACACATTCAGTATAACGCAGTTTCGGACACATCATTTAATTGAGTTTTGGGTCAGACGTGAGGCCTGAAACAGAACCGCTAACTTTGGAACACCCCGCGGCTCTAAACTTATTTGAGGTCCGTGTAATTGGCGTAGTAGGACGCCGTGGCGGGCCAGGCGGAGAAGATACCGTCGATGCCGACGTGTTTCGTCAACACACTGGTCACTTTCTACGCCGGGGTTTCCTGGGTGAAGCCATCGTATGGCATGCCCCTGAGGGCACACTGAAATTTATCGTTATCGGTTCACAAATATGGACCCGGGGCGTCTAGCTTGTGACGAGGAATTTTCCAACCGCAAACCTGGGGAGAGCACCTATGGCGATGGATGTCGTAACCGTTGCGTATGAGACCGACTGCACCATGCAGGCGACGCGCATCCATTTTGAATTGGATATTCCCGTGCCGCCGGATAAAGCCGTAACACTCAAAGCTGCGATGGATAAGGGCGATTGGGCCACATTCAAGGCCGAAGCCAAGCTGTTTGCACCGCTCGCGGTTTCGGGGGCGCTGGACTATCTGGTCAGCGTGGCACCGCAAAAAAATAAGCCTGCACCTAAACCCCCTACTCCCTGAAATCTGCGCGCTAACGCCCGTTGTGACCCAATGACCGAGAGAGAAAACGCATGATTGTCAACAACGTCGATATCAAGGTCGTCACCGACTACACGGCATTCACCAACACGATCCGCTTTCAGGTTGTGGTTCCGGTCGCTGAGGCCGACGCCGACACCATCTATACGGATTTGGCGGCTGGCGATTGGTCGAAAACCGAAACAGACATTACTGCGGCGGTGAACAAGAGTGCGCCCAAACAAATCCAGACCTTGGTTACGGCCCTGCTTGCCGCGTACAACGGGACCTCGTCCGGTGGCTAATGGTCCATTGCGGTTGATGCTTTGAACGGGAATGAGATAGCGCAATGCTATGAGGGTTAATCGCGGTGAGGACTTCTGTTTTCCTTGGATTTAGCGCCTAAGAGTCGTACCATTTTACCTGTGAAAAAAAGTGGGAATAAGGTCCGTGCGGCCTGTTTCGGCCCCAGCTGTTTCAGCTTTCGCTGTTTTAGTCGTCGCTGTATTTGCCGCCTGACCCCATGAGGGAACAGGGAGGCTATCCATGACGAAATCCAAATCCACCCCGCGGTGCGTTGCGCTTATTGGTCCATACCTTTGCGGGAAAACCACGCTGCTCGAAAGTATGCTGGCTGCGGCTGGCACGATCAATCGCAAGGGCAGTGTGCGCGAAGCCAACGCCGTCGGCGACGGCAGCCCCGAAGCCCGTAGTTTGGGGATGTCGACCGAACTCAATGCAGCACATTGCGAATATCTCGGCGACCCCTGGACGATCATCGACTGCCCCGGCTCGGTCGAATTGCTGCAGGAAAGTCTGGACGTATTGATGATCGCCGATTCCGCAGTGGTGGTGTGTGAAGCCGACCCGGCCAAAGCGCTGACCGTCGGTCCGGCGTTGCGTATTTTGGATGAGCACGATGTTCCGCATATGGTGTTCATCAACAAGATGGACCAGGACGGTGGCAGTGTGAAAGCAACCCTGGAAGCTCTGCAAGAGCATTCCCGTCATCCGTTGGTGTTGCGCGAAATCCCCATTCGCGATGGGGCTCACATCACGGGGCATGTGGACCTGGTTTCTCAGCGGGCGTTCAAGTGGCAGGACCACGGCCCATCGGAACTGGTCGAGTTACCCGAAAAGGTGCTGGAAACGGAACTGGTGGCCCGTGAAGAAATGGTTGAGGCGCTGGCTGATTTTGATGATGGCCTGTTGGAGGCATTGCTGGAAAATGTCACCCCGTCGACCGAAGAGGTTTATGAAAATTTATCGCGCGATCTTGCCCATGATGACATCGTTCCAGTGTTTTTCGGTTCCGCCGAACATGACAACGGCATCCGGCGTTTGTGGAAAGCATTACGCCATGAAACGCCCGACGTTTGCGCGACGGCGGAACGGCAAGGGGTGAGCGCAAATGAGCAAGCTCCTATGGCTCAGGTGTTTAAAACCTTATATGCGGGTCATATGGGAAAGGTGTCCCTGGCCCGCGTGTGGGCTGGCCAGGTCAAGGACGGGCATAGCTTCCCCCAAGGCCGGGTTTCAGGTCTGTACAGAGTTTTGGGTCAGAAGTTCGACAAGGTAGCTTTTGCCGCGGCTGGGGATGTGGTTGCGTTGGGGCGGTTGGATGGGATCAAGACGGGCGATGCACTGGGGGGGGCGGGCGTTGTATGGCCAAGCGTATTGTCACCGCTGTATTCAAATGCCATCACCATGAACGGGCATGCCGATGAGGTTAAATTGACCGGTGCGGTGCAGAAATTGTGTGAGGAGGATGGGTCCTTAAGTCTCGAGCATGAACAGGCAACGAATGAGCTGGTTTTGTGGGGGCGGGGCGAAATGCACCTGCGCATCGCCATGGACAAGCTGACGGGGCGTTATGGCTTGGATGTGTCAGCCAAGCGTCCGCAGGTGGCGTACAGAGAAACCATACGCAAACCGGTGACACACCGCGCACGCCACAAAAAACAATCCGGCGGGCATGGCGAATTTGGTGATGTGGAGATTACGATCAAGCCTCTAGACCGGGGGGCCGGGTTTGTGTTTGAGGATGCCGTCCATGGTGGCGCTGTTCCGCGCCAATATATTTCTGCGGTCGAGGAGGGCGTCAAAGAGTACCTTATGAGCGGCCCTTTGGGCTTCCCGGTCGAAGACGTTCAGGTGACCTTGATTGACGGTCAGCATCACAATGTCGACAGTTCCGATTATGCGTTCAAAAAAGCCGCGCAACTGGCTATGCGCGAAGCGATGCCGGGGTGCCAGCCGGTTCTTCTGGAGCCGATCTATAAGGTCAGGCTATCCGTGCCCAACAGCTTCACATCCAATGCTCAGCGCATTCTTGCTTCGCGGCGGGGACAGATTTTGGGTTTTCAGGCGCGTGACAACTGGCACGGCTGGGACGAGGTCACCGCCCAACTGCCGGCGGCTGAAATGCACGACCTGGTTATCGATCTGCGTTCACAGACGATGGGGGTCGGCACCTTCGATTTCCAGTATGACCACCTGCAGGAATTGACCGGTAAACAGGCGGATCAAGTGGTGGCGGCGGTCGGCGCTGGATGATTGGTAGGGAGCCTCACGCTTGGCGCAAAAAATGGCCGGGCTCTGAGAGCCCGGCCAGTTCGAAAGGGAGTTCTCACGTCCTGGGGGAGACGGAGAGTCTCTTTAAGGAGAATCCGCAGAGTTTCTGAGGGGGAGGGAGGGGCCCCTGCGGTCTCCCGATGTCGCTGACTTTGTCAGGTACATCGTATGTCTCTTATATAAGAAATAACTAATGGAGTGTCTAGGGGTAAGATGCATTTTTTTCACTATTTATCGCCGGATCAAATAAGGTCCGGCCTAATCGATTGACATATAAAATAACTTGAGAGAATCAAGCCTGAAAAATAATTCAAAAAATGGAGCTTAAATGGAGAAAAAGCCCGTTTAGAACCGAAAATCCAGCCGGAATTGCCAGCTGGATTCGCGATTTGAGCAGAAATAATAAGGGACGGAACGCCGCATCAGTCGAAAATACGCTGTCGCAGCGCTCCGTAACGCCCAAAATTACTTGGATTTGCAGGTTTTGATGCCGAAGGGCAGATATGCCGGGCACCAGCCAATAACGGCGGTAAACAGCGGCACAATGCCGATGAAGCCCCACACGGCCAGTTCGTGGTCGCTCAACATCGCGAAGGTCACAGCTGCAACGCCGATGATGATGCGGATGATGCGGTCAATGCTGCCGACGTTTGTGCTCATAGGTCTCTCCTGAGTTACGAAAAAAATGCGAACGGTCAATTTAAGGTACCACAAAAGCACGAATTTATAGGGCCGTCTGTAACCTAGTCACATAGATGATATCAGGTTCCGGCGATGGTGCGCAGTTGGCCGAGCTGGAGGATGGTGATTTGACCGCGGCTGAGAGAAAGCAGGCCGCGGCGCTCGAACTCCTTAAGTTGGCGGCTGATGACTTCGCGTGCGCTGCCCAACTCAACGGCCAGCTTTTGGTGGGTCAGGGTCAAGTGATTGTGGGCGTCTGAGTTTTCGCAGAGGAATTTTGCCAAGCGGATGTCGAGGCGCCCGAACGCGACTTCTTCAACCAGCACCATTAAATTCGCCAATCGCGTGCCGTAAGACTGAAAGACAAAGTCACGCAACGCAGTCGACCGCCCCATGAGATCTTGAAACACCCGAGCGGGGACGGCCACGGCGCGCACCGGGGTTTCCGTTATGCCTTCGGCGCTATAGGGATCATGGCCCAAAAGACAGGCCGTGGTGAGCACGCAAGTCTCGCCCGCATCGACACGGTAAAGCACAATCTCACGTCCTGTTTCAGACGTCATTTGAACCCGCACAACGCCGTTCAAAACCAGAAGGAAATTCTGGCAGGCGTCGCCGGTGTGAAACACTTGCTGTCCAGCAGGCAAGTCAACAATCTGCGAGGTACGTGCAAGGTGCTTTACGGTTTCAGCTTCCAATTGGCTGAGGGCAGGAAACAGGCTAACCCAGTTCTGGGCTGTAGCGGTATCGGCGTCGGCGGCGCAGGGTGTCATGGGTGGTCCAGTCAAAAGACGGATGGCAAAAGCAGCAGGCTGCAGTGCGTAACCATAGGCAATGACGAAGGTAAAAAAAAGCCCCGGATCACAAGGATCCGGGGCGAGTCTAACAGGGAGGCTTCACGTCTGGGAGACGTGGGACTCAACCGGCCCCAAAATTCCCGGGGGAGGGTATTGGGAGAGTGAGGCCGGGAGCCCGTTCGAACCGAGGTCCGAACGTTCATGCTGCGATGCAGCAATGAACTGAGGTGAATATACGGATGCATGGCGCTGGGCACCACCTACAGTTTGGTAAATCAGCTATGCGCCGGGCGCATGGCAACCGCAGTGGCAGATATGTGCGGGCCGGGGGGAACCAGAAAGTAAAGCGCAGGAGTCTGGGATTTTTTAGGCAACTAAAGTTTTGAGTGGCTCTAAAAAGGGCAGAATTGTGACGGTTCTGTGATGACTCTAATTCTTGGGTAGGCGGTCTGCACGAATGCGGTTGAGCAGGAAATCACGAAAAACTCCAACGCGTTTTGAGTTCCGCAGTTCTTCCGGATACACGAAATAGGTGTTGAAGCTTGGTCCCGCAAGTTCTGGGAGCACCTGCACAAGATCTTCCGCGTGGCTGGTCATATAGTCGGGCAATGCGCCGATGCCGATACCGCTACGCACCGCACGATAGATGCCATAAATGTTGTTAACGGTCAGCGCTGGCCGACGTTTGCTCCCCCCTTGTCCGGCCTCCATCAACCAGTTCAAATTGTCGACCGGAGTGATGGCATCCTTGCCGTAAATGATCAGACGGTGATTATCCAGATCCTCGGGCGAACGGGGGAGGCCATAGTGTTTAATATAGCCGGGCGAAGCGTAAACGAGGTAATGAACCTCCATCAATTGGCGCTGCACCAGGTCGGGCTGGGTTGGGGGGCGCAGGCGGATGGCCACATCGGCCTGACGCATGGAAATATCCAACTCATCATCGGACAGCACCAGTGAGACATCGATATCTGGATAGCTTTCCAGGAAATCCTTAATGCGCGGCGTCAGCCAGATGGAGCCAAGCCCGGTGGTGGTGGTGATGCGCAGCTCCCCTTGCGGGCGTTCGCGGGAATCGCGAATTTGCGCGGTGGTGAAGGCCAACTTGGAAACCATTTCACGGGTGGCTCTGTCCAGCAGTTCACCCTGCTCAGTCAAAATCAATCCGCGGGCATGACGGTGAAACAGCGCGACGCCAAGATTTTCTTCCAGGGCGCCGATTTGACGCGACACGGCCGATTGGCTGAGATTCAGCAAATCGCCCGCGTGCGTAAAGCTCCCGGCTTCGGCCACAGCGTGAAAAATGCGCAGTTTGTCCCAATCCAGAACGCCGGTTTCGGGGTCACGAAGACGGTCCATGTCATATCCTCGCCGTAATGGTTGCCTGCACCCGGTGGGCGGGGCCGGTTATTGGGTTGCGACTGTGTCGGCTTCTAATTCTGCAATGTAGCGTTCCGCATCGAGCGCGGCCATACACCCAGTGCCCGCGGCGGTCACCGCCTGCTGGTAAGTATGGTCCTGGACATCGCCAGAGGCAAATACGCCGGGGATAGACGTCATGGGCGTGCCGGGCTTGGTTAGAATATAGCCGGAGCCATCCATATCCAACTGACCTTTGAAGATCTCGGTGTTAGGGCTGTGACCGATGGCGATGAACACACCGTCAACGTTGATCGTACTTTCTTCGCCAGACTTGACGTTTTTAAGGCGCAAGCCGGTGACGCCTGGTGGGCTTACAGCGCCGCCAAGAGGCAGAGCCGGGCCACCTGCGTTACCGAGAACCTCTTCCAATACGGTGTCCCAAATCACTTCGACTTTGGGATTGTTGAGAAGCCGGGTCTGGAGAATTTTTTCGGAGCGCAGGGAATCGCGACGATGAATCAAGGTCACCTTGGACGCGTGATTGGTCAGATACAGGGCTTCTTCAACGGCGGTGTTGCCGCCGCCGATGACAGCGACCTCCTTACCGCGATAGAAAAATCCGTCGCACGTTGCACATGCCGAAACGCCCATGCCCATAAAGGCTTCTTCCGACGGCAAACCCAACCAGCGGGCGGAAGCGCCGGTGGCAATAATCAGCGCGTCACAGGTATAAATGTCGCCCGAATCACCAACCAGTTTAAATGGGCGTACCGACAAATCGGCATCTGTGATGGTGTCGGCGATGATCGTGGTGCCGACGTGGGTGGCTTGGGCTTCCATCTGTTCCATTAACCATGGCCCTTGGATGGTTTCGGCAAAGCCAGGATAGTTTTCCACATCGGTGGTGATCGTCAACTGACCACCCGGCTGCAAGCCGCGCACCATGATCGGCTCAAGGCTAGCACGCGCAGCATATATAGCGGCCGTGCACCCAGCTGGCCCAGAGCCGACAATAAGGGTTTTGGTGTGATGGGTGGTGGACATGATGGAAAGGTCTCCGATGATTTGGCTCTGGGCGGATAAGACCGCACACAATAATTTGGCCTCTAAGATAGAAACGCCCGCACCATGAAGCAAGCACTGCGCACCGTTATTGTCAGTAAAACTGAGGCCAATATGCAACTGACGAAGGAATGAAGCTGTGGATAATAGTGGCTGGCTGTACGGTGAAATCGAAAAATACAAGGAGAGCAGCCAATATAGGGTCAAAAGACAGGGCGTGAATATTATTTGACCATAAGCGTTTCCACTTGCTCCGGGGTCGTGAGTAATATAATTACAACGGCAAGAAGGAGCCTAACCCGAAATGAACGATTCTCGCGTCAAACTCGATCAAATTGATCGTCGAATTCTCCACGACCTACAAGAAGATGGCCGCATAACCAACGTTGAATTGGCCCGCCGAGCCGGAATTTCGGCCCCCCCCTGCCTGCGCCGTGTACGCGCACTGGAAGAAGCGGGCTTCATCCAAGGCTATCACGCTGACCTGACCTCCCGCCAATTGGGCTTCAATGTGACCGTGTTCGCCCATGTTGGACTGAAAAGTCAGGCCGAGTCGGACCTGGATGCGTTCGAAGAGTTGGTGAAATCCTGGCCGGAAGTACGCGAGTGTCACATGCTTGCGGGTGAAACGGACTTCTTACTGAAAGTCGTCGCGCCCGATTGGGAAGAGTACCAACACTTCCTCACCTCTAAGCTTACCGCGGCGACCAACGTCAGCCATGTGAAGTCGGCACTTAGCGTGCGCACGACCAAGCTGTTGCCGGGCGTGCCGATCGAATACGAATAAGCTTAAATCAGCTTCAGACTTAGTATTTATAACGGGAGCTTCATGCCAATGTGAGTCGGTGTGAAGCCAAGTCGTTCGTAGAACTTAAGCGCCTCAACTCGAGAGGCTGTGCTGGTCAGCTGCACCAGGGCGCAGTTGTGACTACGCGCACGGGCAATGGCCCATTGAAACATCTGCCGTCCCAGCTTCTTACCTCTAAAACCCTGGGCCACACGAACCCCTTCGATCTGGCAGCGCAATGCCCCTTTGTGCGATAGGCCGGGTATAAAGGTCAGCTGTATGCAGCCGACGACTTGGCCGTCGATGTCCGCGACGACGAGTTCATTGCGGGGGTCGTTATGAATATCGTGAAAGGCTTGAATGTAAGCTGTTGCTGGTGGCTCGCTGGTATCCTCCCGCTGGGCACCCAGAGGGTCGTCGGCGAGCATGCGAATGATGGCGCTCAGGTCTTCTTGTTCGGCAAAGCGAAACAGAACATCGGTCATAGCAGGTGCAATCCAGAATGCATTGTGGTGGAAAATCATTACAGGCGCACCACTACAGCGTCAATCACGTATCGCCGATCAAGCGCGGAATGTACTGAGGACAATTTTCATCCCAAGCTTTGAGCTTGAACACGATAAGAGGGTGTGGCTCAGGACTGTTCGCACCAGTCATGATGGTCTTGAGATTTTCATCAAAGCTGAGAAACGTCTCGCCCCAAACTTTCAATCGCCTGCGGTTGGTGTAATCCATCATAAACAACATGGCGTTGGGGTTTTCACTGAGGTTGCCCTGCGTGATGAACTGACCGTTTCCCGGATAATCCGAAATCATCAACGTAGTGCTGTTCACGACGCGAATGAAGCCTGAGCCGCCACCACGATGTTGGACATACGGCTGACCGTCGGCACTGGCGGTGGCGATGTAGATCGAGGTTCGGGCGCGCACGAACGCCATCTGTTCATCGCTCAGGCTATCACGCTTGTTGGGGTGGTCGGACAAACGCTGCATGGCCGAGCGAGTACCGGCCAGACTTTGAATTTTTTTAACAGCATCGCTAAAGGCAATATTGGCGAAATGAGGCATAAAAAGTCTCCGTGTTAAGCCGGTTGATCGGTGGGGCGGGTGTCGACAAGGGCGCGGCGCGTCTCAATGATCGCGTACCAGGTGGCAAGGTCCGGACGAGAAGCGCGCCAGTTCATATCAGCCAAACGAAAGTCCAAATATCCAAGCGCGCAGGCCGTGGCGATCTCGCCAATGGTCATGGCGGTCGCATCCGGCGTCGGCGCGGCAGGCAAGGCGGCTATAGCGCGGACGATTTTGTTCAGTTTACGTTCGATGAAGGCCGCAGATGGTGACCCATCGGTGCGGCGCTGCTCTACGACAACGGAAAGGGCAAAGTCCATGATGGCATCGGCCAGGGCTTCGTGTTGCAGAACGTGCATGCGATCTGTATCGCTAGCTGCAACAAGCATGGATGTCTTCGAAAGACCATCCATGTACTGACAAATCAACGGACTGTCGATTAGCGTCGTCCCATCATCCAGGATCATGGTTGGGACGAGTCCGGTCGGGCTTACAGCCAGCAAGGCCGGGTCGTCGAGATAGGGCAGTGCGGCTATTTCTTCGATGCCGTCGATCACCTCAAGCTGTCGTGCAACGATGCGGGTCTTGCGGGCAAATGGCGATGCCAGGGCGTAAAACAGTTTCATGGGAGGCTCCTTCAAAATTAATATGTGCATACTAGTAGGTACAATATATATGCAACGAAAACAGATACTGAAAATGGTGCGGTATCGATTGTTAGCGACGTGTGGCGTTAGGGGTTATTGGCAGACAGCGCTCGCAGCGCCGCTTTTGCACCACGGATGGCTTGCTTGAAAGGGGCCGTATCCTGATGGACCCGGCTGAGAACATAACCGCCCTGAACAATGGTGACGAGCATCACGGCAGTGTCTTTGGGCTTCAGCGTTGGGGGCAGGTCTCCGGCCTTTTGTGCTTCGCGAACGATGGCGGACAGCTGTCCTTCAAGATAGGTGAAAAATTTCTGAACAATAGGGTTGAGAACCGGATCAGAAATCATCTGCTCGTTGGCCAGTCGGCCAAAGCGGCAGCCTTTGAGGATGTCGCGCGGTGCATCGAAAAAAGCCTCCAAGCGTTTGAATGCGGAAAGCCCCGGCGTGAACAGCTTGGCATAGTTTTCGTGCATCTGGGCTTCGATCTCTTCAAGCGCCGTGGCTGCAAGATCGCGCTTGCCTTCGAAGTGATGATAGAGGCTTCCCTGTCCCGCACCGCTGGCACGCAGCACCGCCTTAGGGCTCATGGCTTCATAACCACGCTCCCACAAAAGGTCTTTGGCTGCATCGATCAGGGCTTCGCGTTTACCGGACATGGCAAGTCTCCTCTACCAACAAACGTACCAGTAGGTACAATTATGGTCAAGATATGAAATAAACACCCATCATGCGCGGAAGGAATTGCAGTTAGAATCACAATTCATCGGTAATGGCTGTGCCGAAAAGTACGCTCGGGCATAAATAATAAAGAGAGAGACAGAGTCAAAAAAAAGGCCGCCGGGTAATTTGGCGGCCTTTTATATTGTGCAAGGTCGGGTGGGCTTAAACGTAATCCACCTTGACGATTTCATAAAACTTGGACCCACCGGGTGCTTTGACTTCGACGCTTTCGCCGAGGGTGCGCCCGATTAGCATACGTGCTAGCGGTGAGGACACCGAGATGGTGCCGTGCTTAATGTCGCTCTCATGCTCGCCGAGGATTTGGTAGTTTTTTTCTTCCTCGGTTTCTTCATCGACCAACAAAACCTTCGCGCCAAAGCGGACCATGTCGCCGGACAGTTTTGACGGGTCGATGATTTCAGCGTGGCTAACAATAGCTTCGAGTTCCAGAACGCGGCCTTCGATAAAGCTCTGGCGTTCGCGCGCGGCGTGGTATTCGGCGTTTTCTTTGAGGTCGCCGTGTTCACGCGCAATGCCAATGGCTTTGGTAACAGCCGGGCGCTCGATGTCTTTCAACAAACGCAGTTCATCTTCCAATTGTTTTAGACCGCCAGCGGTCATCGGGATCTTGTCCATCGGACGGTTTTTCCTTGCTCGATGGTGAAAATTCAGGTGTCGACGGAAGTCTTAAACAAGACAACGGCCCCCCACATGAAAGAGCGGGACCGTACGTCGGGTTCGCCGGGATTATCCGTCAACGTTAATTACAACGTGCGGTAAGGATAATCCTGCAACGGTTTGACTTCAAGTGCCCCTGTTTGCAGGGATCGAATAGCGTCCGCTGCCGCAGATGCGCCCGCGATTGTGGTGTAATGGGGCACATTGTTGGTTAGGGCCGAACGGCGGATCGAAAAGCTATCGGAGACGGCTTGCGAACCTTCGGTCGTGTTGACCACCAACTGGACCTCGCCGGACAGGATCGAATCGACGCAGTGCGGGCGACCCTCCAGCACCTTGTTGACCTTGGTCACGGTGATGCCATGCGCCGCCATATAATCGGCGGTGCCGCTGGTGGCGATAACCTTGAAGCCCTGTTCGGTGAGGCGACGGGCCACATCGGTGATTGCGGCCTTGTCGGATTCTTTCACCGAAATGAACGCCGTTCCGGTGGTCGGCAGTTTGACGCCTGCCCCCAATTGCGCCTTGGCAAAGGCTTTTTCAAAGCTGTCATCGATGCCCATGACCTCGCCGGTGGATTTCATTTCCGGGCCGAGGATGATGTCGACGCCGGGGAAGCGTGAAAACGGGAACACCGCTTCCTTGACTGCAACGTGTTTGATTTTCGGCGTGTCGCCCAAATCGAACGAGGCGATTTTTTCACCCGCCATGACCCGCGCGGCAATTTTTGCGATGGGCACGCCGGTGGCTTTAGCGACGAACGGTACTGTGCGCGATGCCCGTGGGTTGACTTCCAGCAGGTACACCGTTTCGCCCTGAACTGCGAACTGGATGTTCATCAGGCCGACGACTTTCAGCGCAACCGCGAGAGCTTTGGTCTGCACCCGGATATCGTCGATGATCGACTGAGACAGCGAATAAGGCGGCAGCGAACAGGCCGAGTCGCCGGAATGGATGCCCGCTTCTTCGATGTGTTCCATGATGCCCGCGATGTAGACGTCGCCGTCACTGTCGGCGAGGGCGTCGACGTCGACTTCGACGGCATTTTTAAGGTAGCTGTCAAGTAACACAGGGCTGTCGCCGGAGACTTTCACCGCGGTGGTCATGTAGCGCATCAGGTTGGTGTGGTCGTGGACGATTTCCATTGCCCGACCGCCCAACACATAAGATGGGCGCACCACCAGCGGGTAGCCAATGTCGAGCGCTACGGCTTCGGCCTCGGCAATGGACCGCGCGATGCCGTTGGCGGGCTGTTTGAGGTTGAGATCATTGAGCAAGGTCTGGAAACGCTCGCGGTCTTCGGCCAGATCGATGGCGTCGGGCGAGGTGCCGAGGATGGGAATGTTCGCCGTTTCCAGCGCGTGCGCCAGCTTCAATGGCGTCTGCCCGCCGAACTGCACGATCACGCCCAGCACTTCGCCAGCCATCTGTTCGCGTTGGATCAATTCGATCACGGTTTCTGCCGTCAGCGGTTCGAAATACAAGCGGTCCGAGGTGTCGTAATCGGTCGACACGGTTTCGGGGTTGCAGTTCACCATGATGGCCTCATGGCCGATGTCTTTCATGGCGTAGGCGGCATGAACGCAGCAGTAATCGAATTCGATACCCTGGCCGATGCGGTTGGGACCGCCGCCCAGGATGATGACCTTTTTACGGTCCGTAACGTCGGCTTCGCATTCCGGCGGGTTGATGCCGTCGCCTTCGTAGCAGGAATACATATAAGGCGTCTTGGACGGGAACTCGCCTGCGCAGGTATCGACGCGTTTGAATACGGGGCGCACACCAAGGCTGACGCGACGGGTCGTGACTTTGCCCAAATTGGTGGTAGTGATTTCCGCCAACCGTTCATCGCTGAAGCCCATTTTCTTGACCCGCAGCATCGCAACCGCATCGCTGGGCAGGCCGTTCGCCCGCAATTCTTCTTCAACCGCGACGATGTCTTGGATCTGGCGCAAGAACCATGGTTCGTACTTGCACGCCTGATGTATTTTTTCAGCGCTGAGGCCATGGCGGAACGCCTGGGCGATGACCAGCAAACGATCCGGCGTGGCTTTGGACAGCGCAGCGGTGATGGCATCGACATCCGGGGATTGTGGGTCAACGCCGGGGATTTCGATTTCGTTCAAGCCCGTCAGGCCCGTCTCCATGGACCGCAAACCCTTTTGCAGGCTTTCCGCAAAGGTGCGTCCGATGGACATGGCTTCGCCCACCGACTTCATGGCGGTGGTCAGATACGGGTCGGCACCGGGGAATTTTTCAAACGTGAAACGCGGGATCTTGGTGACAACGTAATCGATGGTTGGCTCAAACGACGCCGGGGTGATGCCGCCGGTGATGTCGTTTTTCAATTCGTCCAGCGTATAGCCGACCGCCAACTTGGCCGCGATCTTGGCGATGGGGAAGCCGGTGGCTTTCGACGCCAGCGCCGAAGAGCGCGACACGCGCGGGTTCATTTCGATGACGATCAGCTCGCCATCTTCCGGGTTTACCGCAAACTGCACGTTGGACCCGCCGGTGTCGACGCCGATTTCGCGCAGCACCGCGATCGATGCGTTGCGCATGATTTGGTATTCTTTGTCGGTCAGCGTCAATGCGGGCGCGACGGTGATGGAATCACCGGTGTGCACGCCCATGGGGTCGACGTTTTCGATGGAACAAATGATGATGCAGTTGTCCGCTTTGTCGCGCACCACTTCCATCTCGAATTCTTTCCAGCCGAGCACCGATTGTTCGATCAGCACTTCATGCATCGGGCTAGCGGCCAAACCGCCGGACACGATTTCGTCGAATTCCTGCATGTTGTAAGCGATGCCGCCGCCGATGCCGCCCATGGTGAAGGACGGGCGGATGATGATGGGCAGGCCGATGTGCTCCATCTCCTTGCGGCCTTCTTCCAATGACTTGACCACGGCCGAGCGCGGCGTGCCCAGACCGATCTTGTCCATGGCATCGCGGAACAACTGGCGGTCTTCGGCCTTGGCGATGGATTTTTCGTTCGCGCCGATCAGTTCCACATTGTGGCGTTTCAGGGCGCCGTTTTCACTCAGCGCCATCGCGGCGTTTAATGCCGTCTGACCGCCCATGGTGGGCAGGATGGCATCGGGCTTTTCCTTGGTGATGACCATTTCCAGGAATTCGGGCGTGATCGGCTCGATGTACGTCGCGTCGGCCATATTCGGGTCGGTCATGATGGTGGCGGGGTTGGAGTTCACCAAAATGACCCGGTAGCCCTCTTCCCTGAGCGCCTTACACGCCTGCGCGCCGGAATAATCGAACTCGCACGCCTGACCGATCACAATCGGCCCCGCGCCCACGATGAGAATGCTTTTGATGTCTGTGCGTTTGGGCATGTCAGTTATCCGGCGAATAGGTTGATTAAGAACTCAATGAGCTTTTGAGCCATGGCGCTAACGGTTCCGCCAACGACAACTTGGTCATACTTTGCAACGATCTCTTTAAGAGGCTCAATTGTCATCATTGCGCCAATGTGGACATCAATGACTTTGTGTTTGAGATATTCCTTGCCGCTCTCAAGAGCTTCGATAAGTACACCTTTCTCAGCGGCCCATTCATTGCTGAAATGGTGGTCTTGTCGAAATTCTTTGATGAATTTTTCTAAGGCGTTGGATGCTTCATCTCTTTGGTTGTCGGTTGGTGAGACGGTGCGACCAGCAGCAGGGACTTTATCTGCTTCCGTAGACATTTCATTCTCGTTTACTGATAGATAATTGAGTAGTTTGGCGTAATACTCATCACTCCAGCCTTGAGCATGCCTCAAACCCAATTTAGTAATTCTATAAAGGGTGATTTCATATTCATCGCTCATCCAGGCACTGATAGTAGATGGCAATAATGGGTTTTTTCCGCGTTTTACGGATTCGGTTCTTTTTTCAACAAATGATTTTATAACCAACTCATCTGCACTGACACGTAAAACATTCTTAGCAAAGCGCACTATTTCCTTAGAAAGTTCATGAACTTGAAAATCGATTTCGCCATCATTGACAAATTCATTGTGTAAGAAGGCAAGAAGCACATCTTCTGCATGCTGAAAATCGACACTTTTTCTTTTTTCAGATGCCAATCTACTCCTCCATCAAGGCTACAAAACGGTCGAACAGGTAGTGGCTGTCCATCGGGCCGGGGCTGGCTTCGGGGTGGTGTTGGACCGAGAACACTGGTTTGCCCTCAACACGGATGCCTTCGAGCGAGCCGTCGAATAGCGAGGTATGGGTTTGGACCACGCCGCCCGGCAGGCTGTCGCTGTCCACCACGAAGCCGTGGTTTTGACTGGTGATTTCCACTTTGCCGGTTTCCAGGTCTTTGACCGGGTGGTTAGCGCCGCGGTGACCCATGTGCATTTTGTGGGTTTTGGCGCCCAGTGCAATCGACAGAAGTTGGTGGCCCAAGCAGATACCGAATAGTGGGGTGCCGCTGGCGATGATGCCCTGGATCATCGGCACCGCGTATTCACCCGTCGCGGCGGGGTCGCCCGGTCCGTTGCTCAAGAACACGCCGTCGGGCTTCATGTCCAAAATGTCTTCGGCTGTGGTCACGGCAGGGACCACGGTGACGCGGCAGCCGGTGTTCGCCAGGCAGCGCAGGATGTTTTTCTTCGCGCCGAAATCGACCGCGACGACGTGATGTTTGGCATCGTCCTGAAGGCCGTAGCCCGTGCCGAGCGCCCATTCGGTTTCATGCCATTCGTAAATTTCCTGACACGATACTTCCTTGGCCAGATCGGCGCCTTCCAGCGACGGCCAGTTTGCGGCCATGGTCTTGAGCGCATCGGTGTCGACGCCGCTGTCTTCGACTTCGTCGGCGGGCAGATGAATGATCACGCCATTGGGCGCGCCGCCGTCACGGATGCGCCGGGTCAGGCGGCGGGTGTCCACACCGGAAATCGCGACCAGTTCATTGGCGACCAGCCATTCGTTCAGGCCCGATGCCGCGCGGTAATTGGCGGGCTCGGTAATGTCGGCGCGCAGAATGCAGCCGCGCACAGCGGGCTTGTCCGTTTCGATGTCTTCGAAATTGGTGCCGACGTTGCCGATGTGGGGAAAGGTGAAGGTGATGATCTGGCCCGCGTAGGACGGGTCGGTCAAGGTTTCCTGATAACCGGTCAGGGCTGTGTTGAAGCACACCTCGCCCATCGCAACCCCATGTGCGCCCGCGCCGCGCCCCCAAAAGATCGAACCGTCCGCCAGCACCAGGGCGGCATTGCAGCCTGCGGGGCGGGAAGGGTTGAGGTGGTCATCGGATTGCGCAGAAAGAATCGTCCCCTCCGTCTCGGCGGGGGCGGTTAGGTTGGGGTCGGCCATGGGCGACATTCCTATAAGACTGGAGGGCCTCAAGATCGGGAGGCATAAGGCCGATTTGCGATGCGGTGGGCACAATGAAACAAGCCGGGTGATGGCTTGTCCCGGGCGCGGTGCACCGCAAAACGACGATTTGGGTGTGTTTAAGGGAAAGGGCCGCCCGCGTCAAGACTCTGTTGCAGAAAAATTACGTGTAATTTCAATGCGTTACAAACCTTTGAAAGATTGCCTTTGTGCGCGATTTACGCTAATGTCTCGCCTTTCCGCAGAATCGTCCCATTGGGGGGTGATGATTCAAGCGAAGAGGGTTCTATGCTCAGAGATCGATTACGCGAATTCATGAAAACCGCCATGAAGTCGAAAGACGAAATTGGCTTGGCCACCGTGCGTCTCATTCAGGCTGCATTGAAGGACCGCGACATTGCCGCGCGCTCTCAAGGCAACATGGATGGTATCAGCAATGATGAGATTCTCGGCTTGCTGCAATCGATGATCAAGCAGCGTCGCGATAGCATCGAAATGTACGAAAAGGGCGGCCGTCCCGAATTGGCGGAACGTGAAGGCCTCGAAATCGTCGTGATTCAAGGCTTTTTGCCCGAGCAGATGAGCGACGAGGCCGCAGCTGCCGCGATCGACGCCGTGGTGAGTGAGTTGGCGGCGTCGTCCATGAAAGATATGGGCCGGGTGATGGCGGCGTTGAAAGAACGTCATGCCGGGTCTATGGATTTCGGCAAGGCCAGCGGCCAGGTTAAGGCGCGTCTGGCTTCCTGATTATTCAATAGTCTAGGATATATTTTGGCTCGCGGCGGTCTTATGGGGCGCCGGGTTGCATTTTCTGGCACGTATATATCACTTAAATTTTGCCCGTTTCGGCGTGTGAAAATTCTTGTGCACGGCACAATTCATCCTACATTTAAGAGTGGACACAGCTCTCCCCCCTCACCTGAGGGTGAGAGCAGCAGCACAACAGGAGTAAGGGCGCACATTCCGCCCATGTCCTGGCCCACGCGCTGACACTGTCCAGGGGGAGATGGAGGTCTTGAATGCCAGACAACACTGAAATCAACGCTATTTTGCAGCGCTTAACACAAGAGTTTGTCGAGAGCGCGTGCGACCAGTTGGAAGATATCGAAGCTCGTCTCGATTGGTTCGAGGCGGGGCGCGAAGTGAGTGCGGACGATCTTTACGACGTGCAAAGAAACATTCACAACATTAAAGGCCAAGGCGCCACGTTCGGACACCCTTTGGTTGGACGAGTGGCGCATTTATTTGAAGATTTTCTGGAAAATACCGGCGGGGTGCAGGCGGATAATATTAAAGAGTCCCGTGCCTATATCGACATGATGATAAGCTTGCTGAGCACGGGAGAAAATCACACCTCTCAGCAGATCGAAGAGCTGCTTCGCACCTTGCCGTCTGGGCGAGCGGAAGGGTTTACCCGTCAAGAAACCCACGATGTGGACGTGTTGCTGGTGATGCCTGCGGGGCTACAACGCAAAATTGTTTCAAATGAATTGCTGTCGTGCGGGTTTCACGTCAACCGCGCCTATAACAGCATGGAAGCCTTGTCCTACGCCTTGGATATCGCCCCCGACATTGTGTTTGCAAACTACGATATGCAGCCGTTCAATGGCTGCGAATTGGCGGGGGTGTTCAGCAGTGTCGAGCGGTTACACGGCATTCATTTTGTTTTGTTCACCAGCTATGAACTCGACGATGAGCGTCTGGCGAACCTGCCCGTCAATGTGTCGGTGGTGGAGAAACGCCAGGATTATGCCAAGAGCCTCAGTCAGTTGCTGATGGATTGGGGCGTTTTCGGCCAAATGGCCTCTTAGGTCGCCTTAAACCGCCAGCCCATGATAATCCTGTGGATAAATCTGTGAATAAGCTGTGTGTATAGTGTGGAAACGCTGTGCACCCTATATAATAAGTATCGAACCCGCATTTCGGCTGGATGGGCGTATTATGCCCCGGTCGAACGTGGATTCGAAATTGTTTCGAGATATGAGCGCGGCTTAGGGTTTTTATGGCAATTCCGTCCCAATTTCTGGATCAACTGCGCGAACGCATCGGCTTGGCCGATGTGGTGGGCCGACGCACGCGCCTGACAAAAAAGGGTCATGAACACCAGGGATTGTGCCCCTTTCACAAGGAAAAGACCCCGTCTTTCACGGTCAATGAGGACAAGGGTTTTTATCACTGTTTCGGCTGTGGTGCTCACGGTTCGGCATTTGATTTCGTGATGGAAACGGAAGGCCTGAATTTCCGCGAGGCGGTGGAAAAGCTGTCTGCCGAGGCGGGCATGCTGGTGCCTCAGGACACCCCTGAGCAGCGTGAGCGCGCCGAGCGCAAAAAAAGTCTCTACGATGTGGTTGAGGCGGCTTGTCAGCACTATGAGCGTGCCCTGCGCCAGCCAGAAGGTGCCGCAGCGCTGGCTTACCTGCGTGGGCGCGGTCTGACAGAACAGATCATTTCCAAGTTTCGCCTGGGTTTTGCCCCAGACCGTCGCGACGGCATCAAGGTGGCGTTGGGCGGCGAGGGGATCAAGGACGAGCAATTGGTTGCTTCGGGCATGGTCATCAAACGCGATGATGGCTCCACGTACGATCGCTTTCGGGGTCGGGTGATGTTTCCGATCTTGGACCGGCGCGCACGCGTGGTGGCGTTCGGCGGTCGAATTCTCGGACCCGACAAGGACGTCGCCAAGTATCTCAACAGCCCCGAGACCGATTTGTTTCACAAAGGGCGCCTCTTATACGCCATGGATAGTGCGCAGGTTGCGGCCCGCGCGGGTCAGGCTTTGATCGTGACCGAAGGCTACATGGATGTGATTGCGCTGTATCAGGCAGGTTTTGAAGGCGCGGTCGCGCCACTTGGCACAGCGTTGACGGAGGAGCAAATTCTGGAATTGTGGAAAATCACCCCTGAACCGGTGCTGTGCTTCGATGGCGACAACGCCGGGCAGCGGGCATCTGTGCGCGCTGCAGGGCGTGCCTTGTCCTTGTTGAAAGCTGGTGTGGGGCTGCGTTTTGCGACACTGCCCGCAGGTGAAGACCCGGATTCCCTGGTTCAAGGCCAGGGGGCTGCGGCGTTCCAAGAGGTGATCGGCGCTGCTAAGCCCCTCAGCCAGGTGGTGTGGGAGCAAGAACGGGCAGCCGGGGCCACGGATACCCCGGAAGGGCGCGCGGCTTTGCAAAAACGGCTCGACGACCATGTGCGCCGGATCGAGGACCCCATGGTGCGCACCCACTTTCAGTCCAGTTTCAAGGACCGCGTCTGGCAGCTGGGGCGAGAAAACCGTTCCAGCCAGTTTTCCGGCAAAGCATCGGCCAAATCCTCAAACTGGGGCAAGGGCAGGGGTTTTGGTTACAAGCCTCAGCGGGCAGAGGTATTTGAGGGTGAGGCCAAGCAACAAGCGGTTAAATCGGCCCGTGTGGACATGACGCACTCTCGCGAAGAGATACTTTTGGTCACCCTAATCAACCATCCCGACCTATTTGACGAGGTTGGTGAACAGCTTGGAAGCCTTGCATTTACGACGCTTGCGCTTGACAACCTTCGTCAGGAAGCTCTAAAGACACTGGCAGGGGAAACTCGTCTTGACAGGACCAACTTTCAGCGCCACCTCAGGGACAGTGGATTTTCGACAATTCTGGACTCGCTTTTGAGCCCACGGGTTTTCGGACATGCCTACTTTGCCCGCCCTGATGAGGATACGTTAACCGCGTTGGAAGGCTGGATAGAGACGTATGAATTGTATTGCAGGCGTGACCTGCAGGCCGAGCTCGAAGATGCCCAACGGCAGTTAGCCGTAGATATGACGCCGGAAGCCTATGAAAGGTTTCGAGTCTTGAAATTGCAAGAGCAGTCGGCCGCAGAACGGAACGCCAAGTAGCCCCTCACAGATGGGGCTTTAGGTGCTGGTTAGGCCCAGTGCATCTGGATGAAATTTTTCACGCACGTCCCGGCTGGGGCCTGGTGGTAGTGTGTGAACATGGGAAAGAACGAACGCGTCACATGGCATCGAACAAAAACGCTCAAAAGACCCAGCCCGCTGACGGCGAAAACCAAGATGGTCCATTGCTGGACACGCTTGGCGCCAATGTCAAAAAAATGGTCAAGCTCGGCAAGGAACGCGGTTTCGTCACATACGACGAGCTGAACAAAGCCTTGCCGCCTGAACAGGTCTCTTCCGAACAGATCGAAGACACCATGAGCCAGCTGTCGGAGATGGGCATTAACGTGATCGAAGGTGAAGAAGGCGACGACGCATCCGACGGCGAGGCCTCTTCAAGCACCGGCAGCGATGATGAAGACAGCGACGGCGATGAGAAAAAAGCCAGCGGCAATGTTTCGGAAAGCGACGTAGGACGCACCGATGATCCGGTGCGCATGTACCTGCGCGAAATGGGCTCTGTCGAGCTGCTGTCGCGCGAGGGTGAAATCGCCATCGCCAAGCGCATCGAAGCCGGCCGGGAAATGATGATCGGCGGCATTTGCGAAAGCCCGTTGACGATCCGCGCCATCGTGGCCTGGCATGACGCCCTGGTTGCGGAACAAATTTTGCTGCGCGATATCATCGATCTCGATGCCACCTACGGCGGCGGACCCAACAGTGCGGCCGCCGCGACGGGTGAAAATGCACAGGGCGAAAATGCACAGGGCGAAAATACAACGGGTGAAAACGCGCAGGGCGAAAACGCAACGGGCGAAGGTGAGACCGGTGAAGTTAAGGCTCCGGTCGTAGAAGAAGAGAAAACCCCCGAGCCGTCCACCGAAGAAGCCAAATCCGAAGAAGACGGCGGTGAAGAAGGTAAGCCTCGCGAGTCCACCGACGACGACGATGAAGACGATCCCGAGAACAATCTTTCGTTAGCCGCCATGGAGGCGAAGCTGACCCCGATTGTGGTCGAAACCTTCGAAGAGATTGCCAAGACGTATAAAAAAATGAACCGCCTGCAAATTAAGCGTATGGACGCGATGCAGGGTGGCGAAGAATTCAAAGCAGCCCAGGAAAAGCGCTACGAAAAATTGCGCAAAGAGCTGATTGAACTGATGGACAATGTGCACCTCAACAATGCGCGCATCGAACAGCTGGTCGATCAACTGTACGACCTGAACCGCGCTATGGTCAGCCTGGAAGGCAAGCTGTTGCGCTTGGCGACCAAGTGCCGCGTTAAGCGCGAAGATTTTATCGAACATTACCACGGTCACGAACTTGATCCCCGTTGGTTGGCTAAGATCACCAAACTGCCGGGCAAGGGTTGGGAAAAGTTCACTTCCAAGCACGCTGACGACATCACGACCATTCGCGGTTCCATTTCGGAACTGGCTGAAGAAGCGGGCCTGCCTGTCGTTGAATTCAAGCGCATCGTTTCGACCGTGCAAAAAGGCGAACGCGAAGCCGCCAAGGCGAAAAAAGAAATGATCGAGGCCAACTTGCGTCTCGTGATTTCCATCGCCAAAAAATACACCAATCGCGGCCTGCAATTCCTCGATCTCATTCAGGAAGGCAACATCGGCCTGATGAAGGCCGTTGATAAGTTTGAATATCGTCGTGGTTACAAGTTCTCCACCTATGCGACGTGGTGGATCCGCCAAGCGATCACCCGTTCCATTGCCGATCAGGCCCGCACCATTCGTATTCCGGTGCACATGATCGAAACGATCAACAAGCTGGTGCGCACGTCGCGTCAGATGCTGCATGAAATTGGCCGCGAGCCGACGCCGGAAGAGCTGGCTGTGCGCCTGTCCATGCCGCTGGAAAAAGTGCGCAAGGTGTTGAAGATTGCCAAAGAACCGATCTCACTCGAAACGCCGATCGGCGACGAGGAAGATTCGCATCTTGGCGATTTCATCGAAGACAAAAATGCAGTGCAACCGCTGGATGCCGCCATCAATGGCAACCTGCGTGAAACCACCACGCGGGTTCTGGCATCGTTGACGCCGCGCGAAGAACGCGTCCTGCGCATGCGTTTCGGCATCGGCATGAACACAGATCACACGCTGGAAGAAGTCGGCCAGCAGTTCTCCGTCACCCGCGAACGCATTCGTCAGATTGAAGCGAAAGCGTTGCGCAAGCTCAAACACCCGAGCCGTTCGCGCAAACTGCGCAGCTTCCTCGATTACTAAGTAAGACGGTTGGATAAATACGAAAAAGGCCGGAGCGGGATGCTCCGGCCTTTTTCGTATGGTGTCGAGTTACGTTATCGCACTCATTTACGCACGCCTTCAAATGTCAGGATGATCTCAGCCTTGGTCGAGGCAGGCCCAAGGTTATAGGTGATGCCGTAATCCGCCATGGTGATGGTGGTGGTTCCCTCAAACCCAGCGCGATATCCGCCCCATGGATCTTTGCCTTCGCCCATTTTTTTCACATTGAGGGTGATGGGCTTGGTGATGCCGTGCAGTGTGAAATCACCTCTGAGTTTGGCGCTGCCATCACCGTTCTGGGTCAGGCCGGTACTGATGAAAGTGGCTTTGGGATATTTTGTGGTATCCAGAAAGTCGGCGCTGCGCAGATGTTTGTCACGCTCGCCGTGATTGGTGTCGAGGCTCGAGGTGTCGATGGTGACGTTGACCTTGGATGCCTCGGGGCTTGCAGCATCGTAGCTGAAGTCGCCGCTGAACGTGTTGAAGCGCCCATACAGCCAGCTGAACCCAAGATGCTGTACGCGAAATTGGACAAAGGCGTGGGCGCGGGCAGTATCGATAACATAGTTCGCGGCCTGCGCAGCCTTGAACGGCAGGATGGTGGTGGAGAGGCCGATTGCGAATGCCACGGCGGCGGTGGTCAGGGACAGACGTTTCATGGAGACGGTTCCTTTTGCGTTGAGTGTGAGCGAGGAAGATGTGTGTGGAGGAGGAGGCCCTACGTGCGCCCAAGCATGCGTTTGAGCGTGGTGTCTCGATCAAGAAAATGGTGTTTCAGCGCGCCAAGCGCGTGCACGGCAACAACGCTCATCAGTGCGGTGGATACCCACAGGTGAACCGCTCCGGCCTTGTCGGCTTGCTTTTCAATGCCGAAAAACATGGCGGGAACGTCAGCCAGCCCAAAGACAGAAATGCCCCGACCATCTGCGGTGGACATCAGGTAGCCACTGATCAACACCACGAACAACCCGGCATATAAAATCCAGTGTGCAATATGGGCGACCTTCGTCTCCCAGGCTTGGTGGCTTTCTAGGCTATCCGGTGTCCGGTTCGTCAGGCGCCAGATAAGGCGGACGGTGATGATAGCAAGCACAATGATGCCGACCGACTTGTGAAGACTGGGGCCGCGGGTGTACCAGACGTCGTAATACGTCAGTCCCCTCATCCACAGTCCCAGGGCGAAAAGCCCAACAACAGCCAATGCGCTGGTCCAGTGCAGCGCCACGGCAATGCCCCCCCAGCGGGCAGCATCATTGCGAAAGCGCATTGGTGAAATTGAGGTTGTCTTGCTCACGCTCTGTCATCTCTTAGGTTGAAGGTGCAGAGACCTTAATTGGAGTTTTCAAGCGGCACTAGGGATTAAAATATGAAAAAACTGTTTCTTTCAGGGAAACAATAAAAGTTACAAAAACCTGCAACACAATCACTATCGCGAGCGGCGCGTGCTTGCTATAAGCATGATGCACAACGCATCAAGTCACGATGCACCATGGGGGCCTGTAGCTCAATTGGTTAGAGCCGACCGCTCATAACGGTCTGGTTGCAGGTTCGAGTCCTGCCGGGCCCACCAACAAGTCTCTGATATAGCAGAGAAAAACAATGAAAATAGGTCGATTTCTCAATTCGGAAATTGACCTATTTTTCATTACATGTTCTAACATAGAGAGAGTTTGATGGGTGTGTCGATTCTCAGCTGAATTTTTGGGGATTCTGAAAATAACCATTATTTAGATAATAAATTCAATGGATTATAGGGGAGCTGGTTGCTGTTGGAAGCCGGCACGGCGTCGCCAGCCACTCTCGGCGCTTCTTCGGACCAGTTTAAAAATGGAAAAAAGCGTAATTTCCAGCCACTTTTCTGATGTTTATTCGGGGAGATTCCGCCCGGAGACGGGCTTCAGGACGAGAAGTCGTGGATATTGATAAAAAGTCTCTGTTCGGGGTTTTCTGACACCAATCCATAGGGGGGCATTGTCAGAGGAAGCGGACTTGAGTCTGCAAAGCCAGATGCGTAGCATCTGCTGATGAAAAACCCATTCCGATATTTCAAGACTTCACCGGACGTCATCCGTTTGGCAGTCATGATGTATGTCCGTTATCCCCTGTCGTTGCGGCAAGTCGAAGACCTGCTTCACGAACGTGGGGTCGACATCAGTTATGAAACGGTGCGGGCTTGGTGGAACCGGTTTGGTCCGATGTTCGCTGCGGAGATCTCAAAAAAGAGAGCCACTACACTCCAGAATTGGACGCAGTGGCGCTGGCATCTGGATGAAGTTTTCGTGCGAATTAACGGTGAAACGCACTACCTATGGCGAGCCGTGGATCATGAGGGTGAGGTTCTTGAGACGTTCGTCACAAAGAGGCGGGACCGCAAGGCTGCACTCAGGTTTTTGAAGAAAACCATGAAACGTTACGGCCACCCAAAAATCATCGTTACAGACAAACTTCGTTCATACCGAACCGCGATGAAAGTGATTGGCAACGAAGCCCGCCAGGAGACCGAGCGCTGGTTTAACAATAGAGCCGAAAATTCACACCAACCGTTTAGGCGACGGGAGAAGGCGATGGCTAAATTTCGAAGTCCTGCCACACTTCAGAAATTCGCTTCGGTTCATGCTTCCGTCCACAACCATTTCAATCAGGAAAGACATCTCTACAGTTGGCAAGACTTCAAACTAAACCGTTTTTCTGCCCTTGCCGAGTGGCGGCAACTTGCGACTTGATGCTCGGCACAACATCGTTTTCCGACAACTGCTCATATTCCTCTGACAATGCCCAGTCCATTACAGTTGCAGTGTGACGCGGACGATCGAGAGTTCTTCCGGTACACTGGATTTCTCGAACCCTAAAAAATCGCACATTTTAAGCATGGTCGTGTTTTCGCGTAGAACATCGCCATAAATTTCCCGCAGGCCGCGGTTGCGGCAGTAGTCGATAATTTTGCGCATCAACAAAATCCCCAGCCCCATGCCGGTCATGTCGTGATGGACGATCACGGCGTATTCGGCGCTTTCGTTATCCGGATCAGATATAATTCGTACCACGCCGTAGATGATTGATTTTCCGGCAATCCCAGGTTCGGCCAGGATCAGCGCCATTTCACGGTCATAGTCGAGCTGCGTGAAGCGCGCCGCCATGAAATGCGACAACGTTTTGAGCGGGGCAAAGAAGCGCAGGCGAATTTCCTCCGGCGTCAAGGTGGCGAAGGTTTCTTGCAAGGCGGGCTCGTCTTCGGGGCGCACCGGTCTGAGCAGCAAGGAGCGGCCATCACCGAGCGGGATCGTTTCCTCCAGCTCTTTCGGGTACGGGCGGATGGCGAGGCGCGCCGCCGCGGGGGTGTCGGTTTTCTCGACGCGAATTCGAGCGTCCAAGGCGACGACGCCATAGGCGTCGGCCAGCAGGGGGTTGATGTCGAGTTCCGCCACATCCGCCAGATCGGCGACCAGATGCGAAACCTTGATCAGGGTCAGCGCCACGGCCTCCAGGTTCACCGGAGGGTGCCCCCGGTAACCTTTGAGTTGGCGGTGGATGCGGGTGCGCGACATCACCTCACGCGCCAAGCGCATGTTCAGGGGAGGCAGGGCCAGCGCTTTGTCGTCCACGATTTCGACTTCGGTGCCGCCGTGACCGAACAAGATTACCGGCCCGAACTGGGCGTCACTGACCATGCCGACGATCAGCTCATAAGCGCCCGGGCGGTGGATCATGGGCTGAACGGAAAAGCCATCGATGCGGGCGTCGGGCAAGGCCTTGGCGATGCTGTCCTGCATGGTGTCGGCGGCGTCCCGTACAGCCGCCGGGCCATGCAGGTCGAGCGCCACGCCGCCGACATCCGACTTGTGGGTGATGTCGGGAGAAAGAATTTTGAGCGTCACCGCCCCGCCGATCTCCGCCGCCACGCCAGCGGCGTCTTCGGGTGTCGCCGCGACGCGGGCGTGGCTTACGGGGATGCCATAGGCGGACAGCACCGCCTTGGCCTCTGGCTCGGTCAGCCAGGTGCGGCCAGCTTCGAGCGCCGCGTCGATGATGGCCTTGGCGGCAGGCGTGTCGGGGGTGAATTCCTCCGGCTCCGACGGCGGGGTCTCCATCAGCAGCTCTTGATTACGGCGATAGTTGGCCATGTGCATAAAGCCGCGCACCGCTTGTTCGGGGGTCTCGTAACTGGGAATACGGTTTTCGGCGAACAAGCGCCGCGATTCTATGGCCGCGCCATCACCAACCCAACTGGTCAGGACCGTTGGCGCTTTGCGATCCGCTAGATGGTCGATCACGGCCTTCGCCGCGTCCGTGGACGAAGCGACCGCGGTGGGGCAATTGATGACCAGCACGGCGTCCGCGCCGCGCTCATTCAACAAAATATCCAGGGCGTCGCCATAGCGCGCACCCGGCGCGTCGCCGATGATATCGACCGGATTGGCGTGCGACCACGTTTCCGGCAGGCAGGCGTCGAGGGCGGTGAGCGCCTCGGTTGACAGTTCGGCCAGTTTCCCGCCTTCGTCGATGAGGGCATCGGTGGCGAGCACGCCAAGGCCGCCGCCATTGGTCAGGATGGCGAGCCGCTCGCCCTTGACCGGCTTGGCCATGCCTAAGGTTTCGACCGCGTCGAACAATTCATCCAGGGTGCGCACGCGCAACAGACCGGCGCGGCGAAACGCGGTGCGGTAGACCGCGTCCGCGCCAGCCAACGCACCGGTGTGCGACGAGGCGGCCCGCGCCCCCTCGGCGTGGCGGCCCGCCTTGACGACGATGACGGGTTTCATGCGTGCGGCGGCGCGCGCCGCCGACATGAACTTCCGCGCATCCTTGACGGCTTCGATGTACAGGAGGATGGCACGGGTCTCGCGATCATTGGCGAGGTAGTCGAGCATGTCGCCAAAATCGACATCGGCGACGTCGCCCAGCGACACCAGATGCGAAAAGCCGATCCCCCTGCTGGTGGCCCAGTCGACCACCGAGGTGACGATGGCCCCCGATTGGGCGATAAAAGCGATGTGGCCCTTGAGCGGTGCGATGTGGCTAAAACTGGCGTTGAGGCCGATCCCCGGCACCATGACGCCGAGGCAGTTGGGTCCAATAATACGCAGCATGTGCGGGCGGGCCGCCTCGCGCATGGCCTGTTGCAATTTTGCGCCGTGCGCATCTCGGCTTTCTCCAAATCCGGCGGTGATGACGACGGCGGCCTTGACGCCGCGCTCGCCAGCCTCGGCGATCAAGCGCGGAACGGTTTTAGGCGGGGTGGCGATGACGACGAGATCGGGCGTCATGGGCAGAGCGGCGATGTCGGCGTAGGTCGCCACCCCCTCGATTGCCGTATGCTTGGGATTGACCGGCAGGATCGGGCCGTCGAAGCCGCCGCGAAACAGATTGCGGGCCAGGACCGCGCCGACAGAACCGGGGGTCTTGCTGGCCCCGATCAAGGCCACCGATTTCGGGTTGAAGAGGAAGTCCAAGTTGCGGATCGTCATCGGAGAGTTCCCTTTTGTGCGCGCCCATCATGCGCGCGCTTAAACATACGAAAGAAACGGAGATAGGGCCACCGCTCACATCTCTCCATGGTCTTAAAAGCGCCGAACAAAAAAAGTTGGGGCTGACCCAGATAACTCAATTTTGGGTTTATCATGGGACCTATGCGCAAGAGCCGACTTAGCCACTACAAACAAGATCGCTTGATCGAGCATTTTGTTTCCGGATCCACCGCTCTGACAGCG